>Ga0209918_1000312_pt1 | contig 34874 bp, 30 predicted proteins | sample SalPonD_shore_MG_FD_185712 | JGI IMG/M metagenome (GOLD analysis project Ga0209918, IMG submission 185712) | Salt pond soil microbial communities from South San Francisco under conditions of wetland restoration - Salt Pond MetaG... | ecosystem: Environmental > Aquatic > Marine > Intertidal zone... | reverse complement strand
GCCAGCAGGGATTCCTCGGCGGGGCGCTCGATATCCCCCGGCAGCAGGACACTGTACTGCTGCAGGCTGACTTTGAGGACACAGGAACGGTTGTTCCCCCTGTAGCGACTGCCTGCGGGCGGATGCAGGATCGCAAAACGCACGCCGTCCCAGCGCCAGTGGCGCCCGGCACGGCACGGCTCCACGGCGGGAAAGGTGATCTGCCCGGGTACGCTGGTGAGGATCCTGCCCACGGGGATGCCGGCGAGCAGCGCCGTGAGCCCCCCGATGTGGTCGCTGTCGCCGTGGCTCTGCACATGGATGTCTACGCGGTGTATTCCGGCCTGGCGCAGGTATGGCAGCACCACAGCCCAGCCGGTATTGAAACTGTCGCTGTAAGCGGGCCCCGTATCATATGTCAATACGTGGTTGCGGGTCTGTACCACGGCGGCCAGCCCCTGGCCCACATCCAGCAGCGTGAATCGGAAACTGTTGGCCGGCAGCCGCGTCGTCGCCGGAAACAGCAGCGGCAGCAGCCATAGACCCCCCACCCACCTTCCCGGCATGCCGCGGGGCAGCAGCAGCAGGCCGGCGCCGGGGAGCGCCACCGCCAGCAGCAGCGGGCTCACCGGCGGCAGAAGCAGGAGCCCGGTATCCGGACCGGCCAGCGCGACCAGGAACTTCCAGACAAGCCCCAGGGAGGTATCGGCCAGACCGAGAATAAATCCCGCCGCCGCGGCATGTACCGGCAGCAGCAGTACGCCGGCCAGGATCAGGGGCACACTGACAAAGCTGACCCACGGTATGGCCAGGCTGTTGGCGAGAATGCCTGTCAGCGGCACGCGCTGGAACCAGAAGGCCAGCAGCGGCAGCATGCCCGTGAAGATGCACAGCTGCAGTGCGGCAAACCGCCGCCAGCCGGGTTGCGGGGAAAAATGATGTCGCGACAGGGCGAACAGGATCACGGTGACCGCCCCGAATGACAGCCACAGCCCCGGAGTCAACACGGCAAAGGGATCCAGCACCAGTACGGCCAGCAGGGCCAGGGCCAGCACCGTGGACGGCGCCGTGCGCCGCCAGAGCATACCGAGCAGGGCCATCCCCAGCATGATCAGCGCCCGCTGCGTGGGGACGGTCAGTCCCGCCAGCAGGGCGTAGCCTGTCGCTGCCGCACAGGCGGCGGCAGCGCCCGCGTACGGCGCCGGCAGCCACAGGGCGGCACTGGCCGCCAGCGGCCACAGCCGGCGCACCAGGGCAAACACCAGACCGGCTATGAGGCCGATATGCAGCCCGGATATGGCCAGCAGGTGGGTGGTGCCGGTACGATTCAGCACCCGCCAGCGCTCCCGACTGATACCGCTGCGATCCCCCAGGGCCAGTCCCAGGATCAGGTCCGCGTTGGGACGGCCGGCCAGAACCTCCCGCAGCCGCCGCCGCAGGCGGTAGCGCAGGCGGTGAATGGAAAAGTCCGGACCCGCCCGGTAAGCGGCATCGGCACCGCGTACATAGCCCGTTGCCCGGATCCCCTGCCGGAACAGCCAGCCCTCATAGTCAAAACCGCCGGGATTCATGAACCCGTGCGGCCGTTTCAGCCGCACCCGCAGGCGCAGGCGTTCTCCGGGCACGACTTCCGGATGCGGCCGGTACCAATTCAACCGCACCCTGCCGGGGCTGCGTGCCGGCATCCCGTCGGGTCCGTAGAGCCGCTGCACCCGGAATTCGAACTGTACGCGCCGCGTGTTTCGTTCCGGCAGGGACATCACCGTTCCTTTCACCGTGACGGTCCTGCCTTCCAGCGCATGATCCAGTTCCGGTGATATGGCATGATGTGCGGCCAGCAGAGCCCACAGAAACCCCGCTGCATAACACGACGGCCAGCGCAGCAGCCTGGAGCGGATGGCGAGTGGCAGCAACAGCAGCAGCCAGGTCGGCCACAGCGGCGGCAGCAATGAGAAGCGGGTGAGGCTGAGCACCCCGAGCAAGAACAGAACCGTCCCTGTTACCATACGCATGTCCTTATGCCGGTATAGGTATAATAGCGCGTTTTTTCAGGGACTTTAACGCGGAACAGACTGCCAGTGAGAAATTTCCTTAAACGGGTATTGCCGGAACGCCATCACATCCAGCAGCACAAGCACCTCAAGTTCCTGGGCAATATCCTGCACGATCCGGAAATCTTCCACCTGACGCGGCGCTCCACGGCGGGTGGCGTGGCGACAGGACTGTTTTTTGCTTTCATCCCGGTGCCGGGCCAGATGGTGCTGGCCGCCCTCACGGCGATAGTACTGCGGGTCAACCTGCCGCTGTCGGTGATCCTGGTCTGGATCACCAATCCCGTGACCATCCCGCCCCTGCTGTATCTGGCCTACAAGACCGGCGCCATGATCCTGAATCGGCCGTTCCATCACGTGGCGTTCAGTTTCACCTCGCACTGGTTCACGGAGATTCTCCTCGAGATATGGCCCTCCCTGCTGATCGGCTGCCTGCTGTTTGCAACCGGCACCGCGATTTGCGGCTATATCGCCACGCGCGTGCTCTGGCGCATCCACATCGTGCGCCGCTGGAAGGCGCGCCGGGCGCGCCGGGCGGCGAAGCTGCAGCGCCGACGGGAAAACAGGCAGAAAAACCTGGCCGGTTCAGACACAGAGAACACAGGGGACAAAGGTGAATCGTAAATCGTGAACAGTGAATCGTGTTTGAACGTCCGCTACCACCGTTCAGATTACTGAAGAACTACCACCTCGATTCACGATTCACGACTCACGTTTCAACGGTTTCCTGCAATTTCCCTTCGTGCAATGTCAGCACCCGGTCAAAGCGGTCCACCAGGGCCTTGTTGTGGCTGACCATGACCAGGCTGGCGCCGAACTGGCGGTTGATCTCCAGCATGACGTCGAAGACCTGTTCCGCGGTGTTCTCATCCAGGTTCCCGGTGGGTTCGTCGGCGAGAATGCACTTCGGCCGGGTCACCAGGGCGCGGGCGATGGCGGTGCGCTGGCGCTCGCCGCCAGACAGCTCGCCCGGCTTGTGCAGCAGCCGTTCGCCCAGCCCGACGCGCTGCAGCAGCTCCGCCGCCCTGTCCCGGGCATCAACCACACTCATCCCGCGGATCAGCAGCGGCATGGAGACATTTTCCAGGGCCGTGAACTCCGCCAGCAGGTGGTGAAACTGGTAGACAAACCCCAGGCTGTGATTGCGCAGTTCCCCGCGCCGGCGCTCCGACAGCGACGACATGGACTGCCCCGCGATCAGGACGTCGCCGTCGCTGACATCTTCCAGTCCGCCGAGCAGCTGCAGGAGAGTGCTCTTGCCGGAGCCCGAGGCACCGACGATGGCCAGGCAGTCTCCCTGGGGAACATCAAGATCGATGCCTTTCAGGACGTCCACGTGCAGGTCTCCCTGGACGAACGATTTCATCAATCCCCGGCAGGATACGGCCATGGCATTATTCATAACGCAACGCCTCCGCCGGCTGGGTTCGTGACGCCCGCCAGGCCGGATAGATTGTGGCCAGCAGGCAGAACAGGAAGGCGATGACACCGATGACCATGACGTCGTGCCAGTGCAGATCCGAGGGCAGCTCGCTGATGTAATACACATCGGGCGACAGGAAGCGGACATGGAAAGTGCGCTCGATCAGCGGGACGATGGTTTCCACGTTCAACGCCAGCTCGATGCCGCACACCAGGCCGATGAGAATACCGATAATGCCGATGACGGTTCCCTGGATCATGAAGATGCCGAGTATGCTGCGCGGACTGGCACCGAGGGTGCGCAGCACCGCGATATCCGCCTGCTTGTCGGTCACCACCATGACCAGCGTGGAGATGATATTGAACGCGGCCACGGCGACAATGAGCAACAGGATGGCGAACATGACGGTTTTTTCCGTCTTCAGGGCGCGGAAAAAATTGGCATGCTGCTGGGTCCAGTCGATCACCCGGTAGTGACCGGGCAGGGAAGCCATGACGTTACGGCTGATGCGCGGCGCCTGCAGGACGTCGTCGGTCTTCAGGCGCAGGCCGGTGGGGCCGCTCTGGCGGAACAGGGTTTCCGCATCCTTCATATTGATAAAGGCCAGGGCGCTGTCATATTCGTGCATGCCCACCTCGAAGATACCCACCACCGTGAACCGTTTCAGTCGCGGCAGCAACCCGGCCGGCGTCAGGTTGGCCTCCGGCGCCACCAGAGTGACCTTGTCACCGGTCAGCACGCCCAGTGAACGCGCCAGTTCCGAACCGATAATGATGCCGTAGCTGCCGGGCTTGAGCTTGTCGAGGCTGCCGAACAGCATCTTTTTGTTGATGGTGGAAACCTCGGGTTCCTGATCCGGCATAATGCCGCGGACAATGGTGCCGTTGACCCTGCCATCCTTGACCAGCATGCCTTCGGCGTGCACATACGGCGCCACGCCGACGATGCCGGGACTTTTCTGAATCTGCTTTTTCAGTGAGCGCCAGTCGTGGATGGGCCCGCCGTATTCCATGACCGTCGCATGGGAAGCCATGCCCAGGATGCGATCCTTCAGCTCCTTCTCGAAACCATTCATGACCGAAAGAACGGTAATCAATGCCGTGACACCGAGGGCGATACCGAGCATGGAGATCAGGGAAATGAAGGAAATGAAGTGGTTACGGCGCTTGGCCCGCACGTAGCGCAGACCGATAAACGCCTCGAATGGCTTGAACATGGCCGGCATTATAAACAGAGGCGCAGGCCAAGTCACAGCAGCCCGGAAATCGACCGGGTTAAACAAGGCAGCACGAGTTGTGCGATAATTTTCTGTTTGGCAGGAATCACGAACATTGAAACTGCTGGCTATCGACACCGCTACCGAGGCCTGTTCAGCCGCACTGCTGCACGGTGAGGACCTGGTCGAGGAATTCGAGATCGCACCGCGGCGGCACGCCGAGCTGATCCTGCCCATGGTCGATCGCCTGCTGGCACAGGCTGCGCTGCAACTGGCCGATCTTGATGCCCTGGCATTCGGGCGCGGGCCCGGCGCATTCACCGGCGTGCGCATCGCGGCCGGGGTCGCCCAGGGGCTTGCTTTCGCCGCCGATCTGCCGGTGGTACCGGTATCCACCCTGGCGGCCCTGGCCGCCGGCGACGACAGTGGCGCCGCCCGCCTGCTCTGCGCCATCGATGCGCGCATGGGCGAGATCTACTGGTGCCCGTTTGCCGTGGTCGCCGCCGGCACGCCGGTCCCGGCCGGTCCCGAGCGGGTATCCGCACCCGGCGTGGTGTCCGTCCCCGGTTCGGGTGACTGCCGCGGCCTCGGCAGCGGCTGGGGACGCTACCCGAAGATCCTGCGCGAACGGCTCGGGGACGAATACGCCGGGCATGATGGCGATTGCTACCCCCGGGCGCGCCACATCGCCCGCCTCGCCCGCAGGGAGTACGCGGCGGGCCGCACGGTCCCGGCCGAACAGGCCGTCCCCGTCTACCTGCGCGACCAGGTCACACAGCAGTAACAACGCCGGGAAGTCGGCCCGTTGCCAGGGTCACACGAGATTGTTAACCACGGAGAGCACGGAGGACACGGAGGACACGGAGGACACGGAGGATTATGAATATCAGGTTTAGAGCCTGGTGTGTATGATCAAGCACCGCAGGCTGCCTGGGCCTGCCCGTGAAATCCTGTCTGTTTTTACTCCGTGTCCTCCGTGCTCTCCGTGGTTCAATTAAGGTTTCAGGCGTTTATCGGAATAAAGCATTGCACCGGAGACGAAAAAAAACCCCTCTGTCGAGGGGTTTTTCTGGAATAAATTGGAGTTAGGGACGGATTATTCCGGTACCTGTGGAGGAGGACATAACCAACATATCCAGTCCGGAATAATAGATATTCCCTAACTCCAAAACCGTCGCATGAAGCCTGTCACGGCGTAAACGCATCGCTGCGTTACAGCCGGCGCTTGTGTGCTGGAAATGGAATGAAGGTCGTAATGCGGATGGAGCGGCCATGTTTTAACCATGGAGGTCGATCTCCACCATGCCTGCATTCTCCAGCGCAAGGGTGCTTGTTCGGGGTGTTTCCCCATAGCCTCAGCTGCAAAAATAAAATTCGGCAGGGTTGCGGCACTGTATGACCGCATCATTTCTGATTTCCTGCCATCTGCGTCTTCGCGCAGTCCGGCCCGCTGAACCAACACCAGGCAAAATGAACTCAGGGTGGTATGGGGCACAAGTATCTTATGTTCTACCAAATCTACAGTGATTGCAAGGAAGTTCCGGCACTTTTACCCGGCCGGCGAATGCAGGCGCCGGATCCGGGTCTGCAAGCATCCCTCACTGTGCAAAAACAGATGCCGAAAGCCGGGCGGGAGCTTGTCCTTGATGTAATGATCCGCCCCCGGGCGGAATTGAACACAGGTCGAGGGCGTACCGTACATTTCCACGCCGCCCCGCCGCTGCCGAAACTCCTGGTGTATATGGCCCCAGATCACCGCTCGCACGACAGGATACTCGTCGATGACGGCGAAGAAATCCTGCGGGTTGGCCAGTCCCATGGCATCCATCCACGGGCTGGCGATGCTCACCGGCGGGTGGTGCAGTGCGATGAGGATATTGTCTTCGGCTGACTGCTCGAGGCTGTCACGGAGAAAATCCAGTTCGGCCCGGGACAGCCTGCCACCGTGTGTGCCTGCCTCCCGGGTGTCCAGGAGCAGCAACCGCCAGTTTTCGGCGGTGATGGCCTTACGCGTGGTAATATTCGCCCGGTTCAGCCGTTCGTGCATCATGGCGGGGTCATCGTGATTGCCCGGCAGGCAGAACACCGGCGCCCCCAGTCTCTGCAGCCGCAGCGCCAGTCGTTCGTAGGCGGCCGGCTCCGGCTCGTGGGTCAGATCGCCGGTGACCAGCACCAGGTCAGGAGGATTGTCCAGGTCGTTGATCGCGGCGATAACGGCCTCCAGCGTGGCGGAGGTGTCCACGCCGTCGAAGCGGTCATCGGGATCACCCAGTATATGGGGATCCGTGATCTGAATAAGATGTATGGATCCCTGATTGCGCGGCTGTAGGTTGACCGTGTCACGCATGTCACGCAGCGCCCGTTTTTGTTAATGTAGAAGCATCCGGTTTTACCTGCGACGGCAAGATGTTATGACCATCACCACCCTGAATCTGACCGAACGAGTGTACGACTATATCCTGTCCGTTTCATTACGGGAGACGGAATCCCTGCGGGCGCTGCGTGAGGAGACGGCCGGTTTCCCCAACCCCAATATGCAGGTTTCCCCCGATCAGGGTCAGTTCATGGCCCTGCTGCTGGCTGTCATGGGGGCGAAAAAAGTCATCGAGGTGGGCGTATTCACCGGTTACAGCAGCCTCTGGATGGCCGGCGCCCTGCCGGAGGACGGCCGCATCATCGCCTGTGACGTGAACGAGGAATACACCGCCGTCGCCCGCCGCTACTGGGAGGCCGCCGGGGTGGCTCACAAAATGGACCTGCGCCTGGCACCCGCCATCGAGACCCTGGATGCCCTGATCGCGGGCGGCGAAGCGGGCACGGTCGACTTCGTCTTCCTGGATGCCCTGAAGACCGAATACCGGGAATACTACGAGCGCGCCCTGACGCTGCTGCGGCCCGGCGGCGTCATCGGTATCGACAACACCCTCTGGGACGGCAAGGTGGCCGATCCCGACGTGCAGGACGAGGCGACGCTGGCGCTGAAAGACCTGAACCGGTTCCTGCACGGCGATGAACGCATCGATCTCAGTCTGCTGTCCATCGCCGACGGCCTGACGCTGTGCCGTAAACGCTGATGGCGCGCCGTATACGCGCCCTACTCGCCGCCGAGGCATCCCTTGCCGATGTCGCCGTCCAGGGCTGGGTGCGCACGCGCCGCGATTCGCGCGGCTTTTCCTTTCTCGAGCTCAACGACGGTTCCTGCCTGGCCAACATCCAGATCATCGTCGATGCCGGCATCGAGGGGTATGAAGAACTGCTGTCGGCAACCACCGGCGCCGCCGTTTCCGTGCACGGTGATCTGGTGGAATCCGAGGGCAAGGGCCAGCGCTGGGAGATCAGGGCGAAACGCCTGGCGCTGGTCGGCCCGGCGGCGGAAGACTACCCGCTGCAGAAGAAGCGCCATTCCGACGAGTTCCTGCGGGAAATCGCCCACCTGCGCCCGCGCAGCAACAAGTACGGCGCCCTGTTCCGCCTGCGCTCGGCCCTGGGCCGGGCCATCCACGACTTTTTCCACGAACGTGGTTTTGTACAGGTACACACCCCCGTCATTACCGGTTCGGACTGCGAGGGTGCCGGCGAGATGTTCCGCGTCACCACGCTGGATCCGGACGCGCCGCCCCGGCGCGACGGCAACACCGACTACAGCCGGGACTTCTTCGGCAAGCCGGCCATGCTCACCGTTTCCGGACAACTGCCGCTGGAAGCCTTCTGCCTGAGCCTGGGACGGGTCTATACCTTCGGCCCCACCTTCCGATCGGAGAATTCCAACACCAGCCGTCACATGGCCGAGTTCTGGATGGTGGAGCCGGAGGTGGCCTTTGCCGATCTGGCCGACAACATGACCCTGGCCGAGGACTTCATCCGCTACCTGCTCCGGTTCGTGCTGGTGGAATGCAGCGAGGACCTCGGCCTGTTTGCACGTTTCGTCGACAAGTCCCTCATGGAGCGGCTGCAAAACATCGCCGACAGCGAATTCATCCGCCTGACCTACACCGAGGCCGTGGATCTGCTGTGTAGTTCGGGTCGGAAATTTGAATACGAGCCGGCGTGGGGCCGCGATCTGCAGTCCGAGCACGAACGCTATCTCACCGAGGAGCATTTTCACAAACCGGTCGTCGTGTATGACTATCCCCGGGACATCAAGGCCTTTTACATGCGCTGCAACGACGACGGCAAAACGGTCGCGGCCATGGACATACTGGTGCCGCATATCGGCGAAATCATCGGCGGCAGCCAGCGTGAGGAACGTTTCGAGGTCCTGCGGGAACGCATCCGGGAACTGGGCCTGAACGAGGACGACTACTGGTGGTACCTGGATCTGCGCCGCCACGGCAGCGCACCCCACAGCGGTTTCGGCCTGGGCTTCGAACGGCTGCTGATGCTGGTCACGGGCGTCACGAATATTCGTGACACGATTCCGTTTCCGCGGACGCCGAAGCATCTGGAATTCTGAGCGCGGCGGGCGGGGCGCAACAAGTTCATTAAACGCCGGCATGATCGGCCACAGAGGTCACAGAGGACACGGAGCGGTTTGCTCACCTGGTACCATCAACTCTGTGACCTCTGTGGCTTTATCCGGGTGTAAATCGGAGGCTCTCAATGACACAGAGTGGCAATATCCAGCAGAAGTACACTGAGACGGAATGGCAAACGCGGGTGGACCTGGCCGCGTGCTACCGCCTGGTCGACTTCTACGGCTGGACCTCCCAGGTCTACAACCACATCACCGCGCGCATCCCGGGCACGGAGTATATCCTCATCAACCCGTTCGGCCTGCTCTACAGCGAGATCACGCCCTCCAGTCTGGTGAAGATCGACCTGGACGGCAACAAGCTGGACGACAACCCGTACCCGATCAACGCCGCCGGCTACGTTATCCACTCCGCCATCCACGCCGCCAGGCCGGACGACGTCATGTGCGTGGTCCACGCCCATTCGGAAAATGCCACCGCCCTGTCCTGCATCGAGGGCGGATTCATCCCCCTGGTCCAGGAGGCTTGCCAGTTCCACGGGCGCATCGGCTACCACGAATTCGAGGGCGTGGCGGTGGACCTGGACGAGCGCCGGCGCCTGGCCGATGACCTGGGGACCGATAACCATACCCTTCTGTTGTACAACCACGGCGTGATCACCACCGCCCCCTCCATCCCCTGCGCCTTCTCCCGCCTGTTCTATTTTGAAACCTCGGCCGGCATCCAGCTGCGGGCCATGTCCACGGGCCGGCCCCTGCGGCGACTGTCAGAAAAGATCATCCTGAAAACCCGGGAACAGTTCGAGAGCTTCGCCAGGCGTTCCGGCGTGGACAACCCGTTTCCGGAATGGCCGGCCTACCTGCGACTGCTGGACCGCCTGGATCCGGCCTGGAGAACGGCAGGTGAATCGTAAATGGTGAATAGTCTATAGTTATCCCGGGTTATCTTTTTCTATTCTCTATTAACTACTTACTATTCACTGCCTTTAGATACGTACCATATCCGACCGGTACCCCATCCCCAGATTAATGACCTTCTGCAGCAGCTGCTCGTAGGACAGGCCCGCCGCCTCGCCGGCGAGGGACAGCTCTTCGCCATAACCGATATCGGGATTGGCGTTCGCCTCCAGGATGAAAATCTTCTCGTCCTCCGTAACCCGGAGATCGATGCGCGCGTAGCCGCTGATACCGAGAATCTTGTAGATACGCTTGCCCAGGGCGGCGAGACGGGCGGTGAACGATGCCGTCAGTTCCGGCGCCACCACCTCGATCTTGTGTGCGTCCTGGTACTTCCAGTCCCACTTGATCCGCGAGGTGGCGATGTGGTGGGTGTCCTCCGGCAGATCGCCGAACCGGAGTTCCAGCACCGGCAGTACCTGCAGCCGCTGGTTGCCGACGATGGAGATATACATCTCGCGCCCGTCGATAAATTCCTCAGCGATGGCCGGTGTTTCCAGTTTTTCATGCATATAATGCACCCGCTCCAGCAACTTCTCCTCCGTGTACACCACGGAAGCCTGGGACAGACCGAAGGAACCCTCCTCCACCAGGGATTTCACGATCAGCGGGAAGTGCAGCCGCTTCGGCACGCGCACCTTGCGTCCCAGCGGGAATGTCACGAAATGCGGTGTGTTGATGCGGTGGAAGGTCAGCAGCTTCTTGCTCAGCGCCTTGTCATGGGCCAGCATCAACCCGCGCGGATTGCAGCCCGTGTAATGCTGCCGCATCAGTTCCATGTAACTGGCGATATGGTAGTCGTACAGGGAATTACCGTGAAATTCCTCCAGCAGGTTGAAAGCGATATGCGGCTTGTAGTCACGGATGGCGCGCCGGATCTTGCCCAGATCATCGAAGACGCCCATGGGGATGACCTCATGGCCCATGTCACGCAGGGTCGAGATGACGTCGTACTCGGTTTTCCATTCGATGATCTCCTTATCCGAATAACCTTCCAGGGTATCCGGCGGGATCAACTCCTCGTGGGCAAGGACCATGACGCGGAGCTTCTTCATACCGGCACCCGATGATGAACGCGGTGCAGGTAGTTCAGCGTCAGCACCGTGATAAAGATGGCGACTTCGGTCCTGACGTCCTCCTCCGGACGCGTGACCTTCAAACCCATCTCGCGACAGCGGACAATCATGTCCTGCACCAGTTGGGAAATCACGTAGGGGTATTCACCCGTGCCCCGGGCGCACATGTGGCACAGCTCCGGCGCGATGCGCTTCAGGAAGGCTGCCGCCGACCGCTGACGGCCGCTGTCGCCGTTCTGCGGGAACAGGCGCAGGAGTTCGCCGTCGTAGACCTCCGGCACCTGGATACCGTAATGGGCGCGTTTCTCGCGGTAATGTTCGCCCAGGGTCTTGCTGATGCGGGAAATGGGTTCCACCTGCCGGCGGCTCCGGTTCAACGGCGGCCTCCCGGCGATGTCCTCCATCAATTCATCCACGTATTCCAGCTTGCGCAGGGCGGGCCAGTCGCGGTACTGCTGGCGCCATTTCGAACCGGATTTCAGCCATACCGCGAAGGTCTCGGCGAAATCCTCGGCCGGATGACTCTGGGCATACCACCAGCCCAGGTGCAGTACATAGTTCCTGCTTTTCGGGCGTGGCGTGTAATAGTCGGGATAGTCCCTGGAAAATTCGCCGAACAGGCGTTTCCAGCGCTTGCGCCGGTGCAGGCGGTAGGCGGTACAGATGGCATGCCCGGCCTCGTGGCGCAGCAGTTTCATGCACGAGCGTTCGTTGCCGCCTTCCACTTCGAACATCTGCCGCGCCTCAAGCTTGGCCAGGCGCGGGTGGGCCAGATAGAACGGAATGGCGACTCCCGGGATGCCGTCGGGGGAAAACCATTCCTCGGCCAGCCAGCAATGCGGCCGGAAGCGCAGTCCCCGATCTTCCATTTCCTCGTACAGCTGCAGTATGCGCTTCTGCAACGGCGTCTCTTCCAGGTGCAGCTTCAGCCTGGAGAATTTCATGCCCAGCAGTGCCTCGTCGTTGTAGTGCACCCAGGCGGGCTGTGTCTTTCTTTTCCTCGGCATGATTATCGAACCGGTTTCAGCGCCGATGGCATGGTAGTGAACTATCAGGCCTGACCGGCCGGCCCGTCATCAGATCAGGCCGCCGTTGATGTTGACAACCTGCCCGGTAATATAACCGGCGGCGTCGGAAACGAGAAATACCGCCGCGTCTGCCACATCCTCGGGGCGGCCGAACCGGCGCAGGGGTATTTCGCCGATGCGGGCTTCGTAGTAATCCTGATCCATGTGGTTTTCCGCGAAGGCCGTGGCAATCCAGCCCGGTGCCAACACATTGACGCGGACCTGGGGAGCATAACTCTGTGCCAGGGATTTGCTGAACCCCAGCACGCCGGCCTTGACCGCGGAAAACATCTGCGGATTGCGCCCCCCCAAACCGTGCACCGACAGATCCCAGGACATGTTCAGAATTACGCCCTTCCCCCTTTGCTGCATCAGCGGGGCCACCCGCCAACAGCTGTTCATGGTGCCTTTCAGATCCGTCTCGATGAGCCGGGCAAGCTTGTCGGTGTCCTCCAGTGCCGCGCCCGCACCCGTCAGAATATCCGCACCGGCGTTGTTGACCCAGATGTCGATCCCGCCCAGACAGTCCCGGGCAGACTCCACCAGTTCACGGACCGCGTTCTCGTCCGCCACGTCCGCCTGCATGGCCCGGGCGTCACCGCCCGCCCCGGTGATCTCCTCGACCAGGGCGGCGGCCTTGTCCGCGGACTGTCTGTAGTTGATCACCAGGCTGGCGCCTTCCCGGGCGAAGGCCAGCGCCATGGCCCGGCCGATGCCGCTGCTGGCGCCGGTAATTACTGCGGTTTTCCCCGCGAGTTTCGTCATCTGCTCGGTGCTGTCCCGTTGGCTGGTGGATATTCGCCGGACGACGGCGTCCGTCTTTCACTATAACAATGATCGGATCGTCCCGGCACCTTCATGGGCAAAACCCGATTATAATATTACAGTTTTCATTGAGTTGGCGTTTCTTTGTCAAGCCGGTTGTAAAATGGCGGAAAATTTGCGGTTAACCTGCTGTCCCGGTCGTGCGATACTTTGCGGCCCGGTGCTCCCGGGGCTCGGTACTTCTACCGGGGATCACGTACCCATCGACTGCTGCTGTTTAGCCAGCCGTGCAGAGAATCTAAAACAACAACGGCTCCGTGCTGATGCAAGACCTGAATCCGTCGCTGCAAGAGCGCAAAATCGATGTGCTGTTTGACCAGTCCCGGGGGGCCCTGGCTACCTCGGCACTGGCGTCCGTTATTATCGCCCTGCTCTACCGGAACTATGCCGTCCCGGTATACCTGTTCGGCTGGCTTGCCGCTTACCTGTTGCTGACCGGCTACCGCTACTACCGGATCCACACCTTCATAGCCCGGCGTACGGACTTTCCTGACGGTCAGCGCCGACTGCGGACTTTCCTTGTCGGCGCCGCCGCATCGGGCTGCCTGTGGGGCGCCGGCGCCGTGTATTTCATTCATGTCTCCCCGCAGCATTACGCAACGGTCATGATCCTGGTGGCCGGCTATCTGGTCATAGGCGCGGCTTTCTTCTATGCCGTGTTTCCTTCCGTCTTCCTGGGGTTCACCCTGCCACTGATCAGCCCCGTTATTGTTTACCTGCTGTACCGGCAGGACCCGGTCCTGCAGATCTACGGGATATTACTTCTTATTTTCTATGGTTATTCCGTTTTCAGCGCCCTCCGCTACCGACGTTTGGCCACCGACTTCGTCACCTACCAGTTCGACAACCAGTCGCTGCTGCAGAACCTGCAGAAGAAACAGGCCGAAACCTCGCGCCTCAACCGTGAGCTGGAACACGAACTGGACAGGCTCCGGAATGCCGAAGAGCAACTGGTGCAGGAAAAGGACAAGGCTGAAGAACTGGCCGAAAAACTGCTCACCCTCTCCTCCCAGGACGGACTCACCGGTATCGCCAACCGCCGTCACTTCGATGAATTCCTTGCCAACGAATGGAACCGTGCCCTGCGTGCACAGAGTCCTCTTTCCCTGATCCTGTGCGATATCGATCATTTCAAGGCCTACAACGATCATTACGGCCACCAGCAGGGTGACCGCTGCCTGATCCGCATCGCCGACGTTCTGCAGCAATATGCCCGGCGCGGTGGTGATCTGGCCGCCCGTTATGGCGGCGAGGAATTTACCGTAATCCTGCCGGAAACCAGCCTGGAAAGTGCGTCGGCGATCGCCGAAAGCATCCGGCAATCGGTGCTGGATATCGCCATTCCGCACCGGGCGTCAGAAACCGAAAACATCGTCACGGCGAGTTTCGGCGTGGCCACCATCGTGCCGCAGCGCAACCAGCAATCACGCCTGCTAATCGCCCTGGCCGACAAGGCCCTGTACCAGGCCAAGCAGCAGGGGCGCAACCGCGTCGCGGTTTCCGGACCGCAACTGCTGGACACAAGCGCCGAGGAACATCGGGCATAACTGAAAGCTACAAGCCACAGGCTACAAGCTACAAGTAACAGCACCGACAGCACGAGGCGTTCGGTTCGATTAAGTGCCGGATTAAGCCCCGTAAATTCCCACTTGTTGCTTGTGGCTTGTGGCTATCTTGTCAGGATGGCGTTGAAGTGCTCCCGGACGCTGTTCGTAACAGCCTGATAGTGCTCCATGAAGCGTTGTTCCTCTCCTTCCGCGTATCCCTGCGCTTTCGCCAGGGCGGTATTGGCTTCGGGCTGTGAGGAGAAGGCACTGATCGGCTTCATGTCGAACAGGCGCAGGGACATCTCCACCCGTTTCAGGAAATCATAGGCCTCCAGCAGGGCGGACGCCGTCCCGGAATCAATCAGGCCCAGCGCCGCTGCACGCCGCAGCACCTCCCGGGTACTGGCGGTTCGCAGTTCCTCCCGGTCGTGACCGTGGGCGAGCTGCAGGAAATGGGTAATGAAATCGATATCCATGATGCCGCCGCGGCCACGCTTGATCTCGAATTTCCCCGCCGGACTGCCCAGTTCCTTCTGCACCCGCTGCCGCATGCCGACGATTTCCCCGCGCAGGTGTTCTTCTTCGTAACCGGCGTAGATCTGGCGAACGACCTTTTTCATCAGATCGGTAATCTCTGCACTGCCATCCAGGATGGAACGGCAACGCGTCATCATCTGCCGTTCCCAGACATCCCTTTCGCGGCTGTGATACTCCAGGAAGGAGGCGAATGACGTGACCAACACACCGGCATTGCCATGGGGGCGCAGGCGCATGTCGACATCGTAGAGCATACCCTGCGGGGTTTGCAGGGCGATATGCCGCAGCAACTGCCGTATGCCCCTTTCCGTGCGGGGATCAATATCACCGCCTTCGCCACCATAGAGAAAGATCAGATCCAGATCGGAGCCAAAGGTCATTTCCCGGCCGGCCATGCGGCCCATGCCCAGTATGGTCAGGGGTCCACCGGCGTCCGGACAATCCAGGTGTAAAATACCCAGCATCAGGCCGAGGGTGGCCTCGGCCAGGCAGGTCAGGGCATATTCACACTGCTCCTGATCAAACCGGCCTTCCAGGACGGCGATCAGGATCTGCAACATGCAGCGGTTCTTGAGTTGCCTGAGACTGTCCAGCTGCTGTTCCGGCTCCTCCCCCTCCAGGGCCCCGCCCAACGCCTCCGAGTAGAACTGCGTGGATACCTCCACCGGCGGTTCCCGGTCGATGAGGGCGGCCGCCGCGCGGCCGTTGACAAAAATAAAGCGGGTGAAATACCAGCTGGCACCGAAAATCCGGATAAGCAGTGACAGATCGCGGGGCGTTTCGTCCCAGTCTTCCCGCTCGCACAGCGCCAGCCAGCGTTCAACGCTGTTGGCGGCAACCTCCCGGTTCCAGGCCCGATCCAGCGCCGCCGTGATTTCGCCGGGCAATTTCATGCGCCGTTCATCCCTGCCGGCAGGATGCGCTCGAAATAGCTCTGGGCGATGGAGCGGCTGGCAAACAGGCGGTTCTCGAAAGCGTCCAGAACCTCGTCATCGGAAGCGCCGGGGATATTCAGAGAACGGGCGATGATCAGCCGCTGCTGCTCCTCGTCCGGCAGTTCGTGCACCTGCCGCTCGTCCATCATCTGCAGGTGGTTCTCCAGGCGGCGCAAGAACAGGTAACTGTGGGTGATCTCCAGGACCTCCCGTTCGGTTACGAAGCCCGCCGCCTGCAGCCCCTGCAGCGCTTCCAGGGTGTTGGTGGTCTGCAACGCCTCGTGCTGCGAGGCATTGACGATCTGCAGGATCTGTATGAAGAACTCCAGATCGCGGATCCCGCCCTGGCCGACCTTGACGTTCCAGTGGCCGCGGCGATTGCGGACCCGCGCCATCTCGTTCTTGATCTCCACGAACTTGTGCAGGTCCTCCGTGCTCAGGGAACGCCGGTAGATGAACGGGGCCAGCCGTTGCTTCAGATCGCGGCCCAGTGCCAGGGCGCCGGCGACGGGCCTGCCGCGCAGCCAGGCAAACCGCTCCCAGGCGTCGGAACTGGCTTCGTAATAGTTTTCCGTCTCGTCCACGGTCATGAACAGCGGGCCGCTTTTGCCCCACGGCCGCAGTTTCAGATCCACGCGGTAGAGAAATCCCTCGGCGCCCTTGTCTTCAAGCGTCCGGTTAAAGCGCCGGATCGTGTCCTGGGCGAGCTGCTGCAGTTCATGGATGCCGTAACGGGATTCCTCCACATTGGCGCTGACGAAAACCAGATCGATATCGGAACTGTAATTCAGTTCGCCGGCACCGAGCTTGCCCAGGGCAAACACGCACAGTTCGCGCTCGATGAAATCGTGCTGTCCGGTTTCGATGCTGCTCCGGAGCACCTGCCCAACCGTAAACTCCGCCAGGCGGCTGAGCAGGGCCAGGATGCGTTCATAACCGCCGCTGTCACACAGATCCATCCAGGTGATCTTGAGCAGTTCCCGGTACTTGAACAGGCGCAGGGCATCCATGTCCCCGATCTCGCCGCAGCCGTCCTCCTCGAAGCACGGCGGCCGGCCCAGCAGGGACAGGACCTCCGGGTGCCGGCCGATGAAATGGTGCAGGAAACGGGAAAAGCTGATGAGATGCACCAGCCGCCCCAGCATCTCGTCCGGAAGCGCATCAATGCGCTTGCGCACATCGGCGTCGCGGCGCAGATCGTCAAGCCGGTTGGCCGCGGCGGCCGGATCGGCCGCCGCGGCAATGTGGCGATCCAGGATCGCATTCATGCCCCGGCATCCGCCGGCGGCCGCTCCGCATCCCGCACGGGCACGCGCATGGGCTCAGGATTTTTTGTAGAGATTGCCGCCCTGTTCCCGGAACTCGACGGCCTTCTCCTCCATGCCCGTCTGCAGCGCTTCATCCAGATCGACAATGCCCTTGTCCCGGGCGTACTCCCTGACATCCTGGGTGATCTTCATGGAGCAGAAATTCGGCCCGCACATGGAGCAGAAGTGCGCCGCCTTGTGCGCCTCCCGGGGCAGGGTCTCGTCATGGAAGTCCCGGGCGCGATCCGGATCCAGTCCCAGGTTGAACTGGTCTTTCCAGCGGAATTCGAAGCGCGCCTTGGACAGGGCGTTGTCGCGCAGCTGCGCCGCCGGGTGGCCCTTGCCCAGATCGGCCGCGTGGGCGGCAATCTTGTAGGTGATGATACCTTCCTTGACGTCGTCCTTGTCGGGCAGGCCCAGGTGTTCCTTGGGCGTGACGTAGCACAGCATGGCGGTGCCGTACCAGCCGATCATGGCGGCGCCGATGGCCGAGGTGATGTGGTCGTAACCCGGAGCGATATCCGTGGTCAGCGGACCCAGTGTATAGAACGGCGCTTCAACGCATTCCTCCAGTTCCTTCTCCATGTTCTCCCGGATCAGCTGCATGGGGACGTGACCCGGTCCCTCAATCATGGTCTGCACGTCGTGTTCCCAGGCGATACGGGTGAGTTCGCCCAGGGTCTCCAGCTCGGCGAACTGGGCCGCATCGTTGGCGTCGGCGATGGAGCCCGGCCGCAGGCCGTCGCCCAGGGAGAAGGACACGTCGTAGGCCTGCATGATTTCGCAGATATCACGGAAGTGCGTATACAGGAAGCTCTCCCGGTGGTGGGCCAGGCACCATTTGGCCATGATGGAACCGCCGCGGGAAACGATACCCGTAGTGCGCTTCGCGGTCAGCGGGATGAACGGCAGGCGCACGCCGGCATGGATGGTGAAGTAATCCACACCCTGCTCCGCCTGCTCGATAAGCGTATCCCGGTACATCTCCCAGGTCAGTTCCTCGGCCTTGCCATCCACTTTTTCCAGGGCCTGGTAGATGGGAACGGTGCCGATGGGCACGGGGGAATTGCGGATGATCCACTCGCGCGTTTCGTGGATGTTTTTGCCGGTGGACAGGTCCATGACCGTATCCGCGCCCCAGCGGGTGGCCCAGGTCATCTTCTCCACTTCCTCCTGGATGGAGGAACCGACGGCGGAATTGCCGATATTGGCGTTGACCTTGACCAGGAAATTGCGGCCGATAATCATCGGCTCGATCTCGGGATGGTTGATATTGGCCGGGATGATGGCCCGGCCGCGCGCCACTTCGTCGCGCACGAATTCCGGCGTGATTTCATCCGGGATGGCGGCGCCGAAGGCCATGCCGGGGTGCTGCTGCAGCAGGGGCGAGCCGCCGTGCAGCTGCCGGAATTCCTGCAGCTTCAGGTTTTCGCGGATGGCGATAAATTCCATTTCCGGGGTGATGATTCCGCGGCGGGCGTAATGCATCTGCGAGACATTACAGCCACTGCGGGCACGTCGCGGCGGCCGTGTTTGCTGAAAGCGCAGGGATTCCAGCGCCGGGTCCCCCTGCCGCCGCCGGCCGTACTCGGAACTCGGCGCGTCCAGGGGCTCGCTGTCGCCGCGTTCCGTGATCCAGGCCTCGCGCAGCGCTGCCAGGCCCTTGCGGATATCGATGTGCACATCGGGGTCGGTATACGGTCCGGAGGTGTCATAGACCGGGATCGGCGGATTCTTTTCCCGGCCGATGCCGGCCGGCGTATCCTCGCACTCGATTTCCCGCATGGGTACGCGGATATCGTTGCGGCTGCCGGAGACGTAGATCTTGCGGGAATTGGGGAACGGCCTGACGGCTTCCTTATCGACCCTGGCCCGCTCATGCTGGAATTGTGGAACTGCACTCATGGTCTTCCTCCTCGAAGTAGCACGAGCGCCTGCCGGTCGGCCTGGAGGTGTTCTGCTTCCCTACGCCGGTTCAAGCCGGATCAGGTTCAAAGGGTCACTCTCAGCCCTTTCCGGGCGCCCCTAGCTACACTCGAATAATATATAATACCATTGCTGTATTTTCAGATTACATCATAACAACTCGTCACGGCTATGAGAATGAACTACGAACAGGCACGCATGAACATGATTGAACAGCAGATCCGGACCTGGGAGGTACTCGACCAGGGCGTACTGGACCTGCTCTCGGAAATCCACCGCGAGGACTTTATCCCCGATCCCTACAAGCCGCTGGCCCTGGCGGACATGAACATTCCGCTGGGTCACGGTGAAGTCACCATGACCCCGAAGATGGAGGCCCGGGTGCTGCAGAGCCTGGATATCCGCAGCAGCGACCGGGTGCTGGAGATCGGGACCGGCTGCGGCTATTTCACCGCGCTCCTGGCGAAATCCGGCAGTGTTGTATATAGTATTGATATATATGATGATTTTACCCATTCCGCCGGCGAGAAGCTGAGCGGGCACGGCCTTGGTAACGTGCAGCTCTACACCGGTGACGGCGTGGCGGGATGGCCGGAGCTGGCACCCTACGACGTTATCGCGGTCACCGGCTCCCTGCCCGCATACAACCCCCGGTTTGAACAGGAACTGGCAGTGGGCGGCAGGCTATTTGTAATCGTGGGTGAATCGCCTATCATGGAGGCCCTTCTCGTCACCCGGGTGGGACAGGAGGAATGGAGCAGGGAATCCCTGTTCGAGACCGATCTGCCGCCGCTGGTCGGGGCGCACAAATCCACAACGTTCGAGTTCTAGCAGCCGGCCATGGACACGATTACAGCGGAAGCGCTCAAGGAGTTACTCGATCGGGATCCGGATGTAACACTGCTCGACGTCCGGGAAACCTGGGAATACGATATCTGTCGCATCCCGGGCTCCATTAATATACCCATGTCGGAAATTGCCGGCCGGATCGACGAACTTGACGAGGAGGAGTCCACCATCGTCATCTGTCACCACGGCGCCCGCAGCCTGCAGGTTGCCGGTTACATGGAGGCCACGGGTTTCAGCAAAGTCGTCAATCTTGACGATGGCATCGCAGGCTGGGCCCGCACCGTCGATCCCGACATGCCGCAGTACTGATTACAAGACCCAACGCCGGATTCAAGACTATGACCGTTTTATCTCTCTGCTCCCGGGTGTTGCTGGCAGCGTTCCTGTTTGTTTCCTTCCTGGAATGTGCTCATGCCACGGACCTGATGGACACCTACAAAATGGCGGAACAGAGCGATCCCCAATATCGCCAGGCTGCCGCCAACAAGCGTGCCGTCATGGAAACCAAGCCCCAGGCAGTGGCGCAATACCTGCCCTCCCTGAACGGTACGGCGGGGGTTACCTACAATAATGAAAATATCACCGGTGGCACTTTCGGCGCCGGCAATTATTCCTACGAATCCCACGATTTCGGCATCAGCCTGCGCCAGCCGCTGTTCCACTGGGACCGTTACCTGCAGATCCAGCAGGCAGACAGCAACATCAAGCAGGCCGACGCCCAGCTGACCCTGGCCAGACAGCAGCTGATGGTGCGGGTCGCCCAGGCCTATTTCAACGTCCTCGCCGCCCAGGACAGCCTGGAATTCGCGCGCGCGGAAAAACGCGCCCTGAAGCGGCAGCTGGACCAGACCAAACAGCGCTTCGACGTGGGCCTCACGGCCATCACCGATGTTCAGGAGGCACGGGCCGGCTATGATCGCGCCGCCGCCCAGGAAATCGCCGCGGAAAACGAAATCGACAATACCCAGGAAGCCCTGCGCGCCATCACCGGCCAGTACACGAAGAACCTGGCCGGCCTGTCCGACAAGATGCCCCTGGTCAAACCCAGCCCCGCCGATATCGATGCCTGGACGAATATGGCCCTGCACCAGAACCTGGCCGTCATTGCCGCGCAGGACGCCGTGGATGTCTCGCGCGAACAGGTCAAGGTGCAGGACGCGGGACATTATCCGACCCTGGACCTGGTCAGCCGGTACGGCTACAACACCACCGGCGGGCGCTTCGGCAACAGCACCAGCCGGGACGGGACTATCGGCCTGCAATTGAATGTACCCATTTACCAGGGCGGCTACGTCAGCTCCAAGACCCGCGAAGCGCAGCAGCGCCAGCAGGAACAGATGGAGCGCCTGGTGCAGGCCCGACGCGACGCACACCGGCAAACCCGGCAATCCTATCTCGGTGTTATTTCCGGCATCAGCCAGATCAAGGCGCTGAAGCAGGCCGTCGTCTCCAGCGAAACCGCACTGAAGTCGACCCAGGCGGGCTACGAGGTCGGCACCCGGACCGCCGTGGACGTGGTTACCGCGGAACAGGCGACATTTCAGGCCAAGCGCGATTATGCCCGGGCCCGTTACAATTATCTGATAGATACCCTGCAACTCAAGCTTGCCTCGGGTGCTCTGTCAACGAACGATTTGTCCCAGATCAACATGTGGCTGAAATAATTTAATTTTAAATACAAGGACCATCTCCATGGCAACAACAAGCGCAACCAGTTCGCACCTGTGCGACCCGAGCGATTCTGCTCTCATGATCGTCGATATCCAGACCCATCTTACCGCAGCCATGCCTGTCAAAGTGCTGGCGCGGCTGCAGCGGAACGCCGGCCTTCTGCTCAAGACCGGGGCCCTGCTCAATATCCCGGTCTATGCCACCGAGCAGTATCCTGAAGGTCTGGGCAGCACGGAACCGGAAGTCATGAAACTGTTGCCCGAATATACCAAGATGTATGAAAAGACGACCTTCTCCGGTGCCGGTGCCGAAGGCTTCCTGTCGGACCTGAAAGATTCGGGACGCAGGCAGGTTGTCCTGGCGGGCATGGAAGCGCATGTGTGCGTAATGCAGACCGCGGTGGAACTTTTCGAACAGGGTTATCAGGTCTTCACGATCGCTGATGCCGTATGTTCCCGCCAGCGGGAAAGTTATGAAACCGCTCTTCTGCGCATGCGCAAACTGGGCATCACCATCAGCGATACCGAGTCTATCCTGTTCGAGTGGCTGCGGGATGCCAGGCACGAACATTTCAAATCCGTGCAGGGCATGTTGCGGCAGTAGACAGCCTGACGACGGGCGGCTGGCGGCTGGCGGCGTTCAGGTATACGCCTGAATGCACTCTATCAACGCCGCCTTCTTGACCGGCTTGCCCAGGTGCGCATCGCATCCCGCCTGCAGACATTCGTCAATCTCCTCCTTGATGGCATGGGCGGTCAGGGCAATAACGGGTGTATGGGGTTTCCCCGTTTCCGACTCCCATTCCCGAATGTTGCGCGTGGCACTGCGACCGTCCATGATCGGCATCTGTACGTCCATGATGACGAGATCGTAATCATCCTGCTTGAAATGCTCCACGGCTTCCTGGCCGTTTTCCGCTTCAACCAGCTCATACGGCAGTTTCTTCAGGAACGCTTTCACCAACAGGCGGTTATCGGCATTATCGTCAACCAGCAGAATACGCAGCGGACGTGATGATTCAGCCGCGCCGGCTTCCTCCGCAACCCGCTGCCGGCCGTTGTGGCGTGACAACATATCCAGGAGTTGCTTCTGCAGTTCCGAGTATTTGATCGGTTTGACCAGGTAGCCGTCAATGCCGTGGGAAGACAGCTCCTTGATGGACTGGTTCAGATGGATGCTGTCTATCATCAGTAGGACATGCTGTTCCGGAAACTGCTGCTTGACGGTTTGCGCCAGCTCCACACCGCTCATGCCGGGCATGCTGTGATCCGTCAGCAGCAGGTCATACCGGCCCTGCTGCAGCTGTTCCAGGACGTTGTCGGCGTTTGCCACCGCCTCCACCTCGGCGCCCGCCGCAGAGAGATGGTTCTGCAGAATCTTCCTGGCGGTGGCGTTGTCCTCGACGATCAGGATACGCTTGCCGCGGAATACAGCGCCGGTGCCTGTAAGCGCCTCCCCGGCGGCAGGCGGCAGGATTGCGGTGAACACAAAACTGCTGCCCCTGCCCTCTTCACTTTCCACCCAAATCCTGCCTCCCATCATATCCGTCAGGCTGCGGCAAATGGTCAGTCCCAGGCCGGTACCGCCGTACTTGCGGGTGGTCGAGGAATCCACCTGGGTAAAGCTGTTAAATATGGTTTCCGCCTTCCTGGCAGGAATACCGATGCCGGTGTCGCTGACCGTGATGCGCAGGTGATCCGTACCCTCTGCCTCGGGATCATTCACGGCTGTTACCACGATTTCCCCGCTGTCCGTGAATTTCAGGGCATTGCTGATGAGATTGAGAACGATTTGCCTGAGCCTTGCCGGATCACCGATGCGTCTCCGGTTCACTGACGGTTCGATATCGCACAGGAGTTCCAGGTTTTTCTCCACCGCCTTGAGGGCATATATCTCCACGGATTCCTCAAGCACGGCAGCCAGGTCAAACTCGATATGTTCCAGTTCCAGTTGCCTGGCCTCTATCTTGGACAGATCAAGAATATCATTCACCAGCGTCAATAGAGTGTCGCCCGCCTTCCTGAACACATCCGTATATTTCCGCTGTTCGTCGGACAGGGGAGTTTCCGAGAGCAGTTCGGCCATGCCGATGATGGCATTCAGGGGGGTGCGGATCTCGTGGCTCATGCTTGCCAGGAACTCGGACTTGACACGCGATGCATCCACCGCCTGGTCCCGGGCATGGGCCAGTTCCCGGGTCTGCTTCTCGACCTGCTTCTCGATGACGGCGTTTCTTTCGCGCAACTGCGTTTCCTGCTGATCCCTGGCTCTGGTCAGGGCCACGATGAGCAGCGTGATACCGATACCGATTAACAGTGCATTGTAGACCAGCTCCTTGTCCACATCGCTCCAGGGTATGTGTTTGCCGATATCCAGTTTCAGGGAGTAGGAAGGAAACTGGGTGATGGTCTCTTCGTTAATCTGCGAAACGGACCAGTTGCCGGTATCGGTTTCGGGTTTGCGATACAGGAGCTGGCGGCCGCTCAGGTTTACCGAATCGCTGACCAGCACGATAGACAGACTGGTATCGCCGGGATTGGAACCCAGCAGGGTCTGGGTGTCCATGAGGGCGGCGACAAAACCCTGAATAGCACTGCCTTCGTCCCGGGTTCGGATGCCTTTCAGCAGCCAGTAATTCCTTTCATCCCCTTTCGACGCTGCCGCGATAGTGACGATTTGATCATTGTCTGCCAGCCCTTTCAGTGCATCCTTATAGCTACTGCCGGCGGCGATGTCCGGACAGGCCTTCAGTCCCCCGCCATGCCTGAATACCTGGAATCGCAGTTCTGCCCCCGAGCCCGCGCGATTGAACTCAGAGCCGGGAAACGGGCAATAGACGATAGCATTGATGAACGGGTGGTCGGCAAGCAGGCTCGATGTGATGATGGAAAACTGGCGCCGGTTAAGATCAGGATCCGCGGCGAGAGCTGCCGCCAGACCGTTGATGGAATTATGGCCAATACTGGCATTGCGTTCCACACTGTCCATGACCAACTGCGAGGTCAGGGAGAAGTTCCGCTTGGCCTCCTGCAGGGCGTTGTTCCAGGCGATGGATACGAGGGTGACGGTAAAGGCGAGCCCGAGTGCGATGGTAACCAGATAGACAAACCAGCGCGGGCTGCCGGATGCCTGATTATTGTTGGCGGGCATGTCGCTGCACCGCTCCCCGTCATTCAAACACGATATTCAGCCTCGAAAGATAATCGGCCAGTTCTGCAACCCGTCCGTTTGCCGCTTCCAGATCCGAGGTCCTGCCGGCATTTTCGATGCCTTCCCCGATCTTCGACATCCGATCGAATCCGTAGCCGCCGCCGACTCCTTTCAGGCTGTGCCCTATGGACTGCAAGGTTCCGAAATCCCCGCGTTTCGCCGCCTGCTGCAGTTTTTCGAGATCCTGCATCCGGTTTTCCAGAAACCCCGGAATGAGATCTTCGAGATCACTGTCAACGATTACCTCTATCTTATCGCTCATGTCTATTCTCTTGTGACACCCGCAAACTAGGTCGACCTTGCCTGGCGAAATCCCGCCGGATCGATACCATGCTGGCTCAAAAGTTTATAGAATTCCGTTCGATTGCGGCCGGCGATTTTTGCAGCATTGGCCACGTGACCATTGGTCACGCGCAGAACACCAATCAGGTAATTCTTCTCGAACTCCTGTTTGGCTTCCTTCAGGGTGATAAAATCGCCGGGCTTATCCTGCAGTACCTTCTTGACGAGGCTTAGCGGGATAGTCTCCGTCTTGGAGAGCGTAACACACAGGTCGACCACATTCATCAATTGCCTGATATTGCCGGGCCAGGACGCTGCGGTCAGGTATTCCATAGCCTCGGGGGCAAACCGCTTGACCGGCTTGCTGTTCTTTTGGGCGTAGGCGCCGAGGAAGTGGGTTACCAGCAGCGGGATGTCCTCACGCCGCTCCGCCAGGGTCGGCATGTGCATGGGCACGACCTTGAGGCGGTAATACAGATCCTCCCGGAATTCCCCGTCCCGGACAGCGGCATCTATGTCCTGGTGGGTAGCCGAGATGACCCTCACGTCTATGGGATAGGAACGGGTCGACCCCACTGGCCGGACCTCGAAATCCTGCAGGACACGCAGTAATTTTACCTGCAGGGTCAACGGCATATCACCGATCTCGTCGAGGAAGATCGTGCCGCCGTTGGCGGCCTGAAAGAGGCCCTCGTTGCGGCTGGCCGCGCCGGTGAACGCGCCCTTTTCGTGACCGAACAACTCGGATTCCAGCAACTGCTCGGGAATGGCCCCGCAGTTCACTGCGATAAACGGCTTGTCCCGGCGCGGACTGGCATCATGGATGGCGCGGGCGATGACCTCCTTGCCGGTGCCGGTAGCGCCGCTGATGAAAACCGTGACGTTGCTGTCCGCCACCAGCAAGGCCAGATCGACCAGTTCTTCCATGATCCGGCTGCGATAAATAACATTCTTCTGAATAGCCTGTTCGCCGCTGCGGTCATGATTGATGCGCAGGGCGCGCTCGACATGCTCCAGCACCTCGGCTTTCTGTACGGGCTTGGTCAGAAAGGCGGCCGAGCCGAGATGCGTCGCCTTGACGGCATCGGGGATACGGGCCTGGCCGCTGAGCATGATCACGGGCAGCAGGGGGTCATCCTCGTGGATGCGGGCCAGCAGATCCAGGCCGCTCATGCCGCCCATGAAGAGATCGGTGATCACCAGGTTGGGTTTGGACGCGGCGATCTCCATCAGCGCATCTTCCGCCGATTCTGCCGTCACCACGTTGAAATCGCCGCCCTCCAGCCATTTTTTCAGCAACAGCAGGATATCCCTGTCGTCATCAACAACGAGAATGCTGTGCCTGTTTCCACCCTGTCTCGGCATCTCCGGACTTCCTCCGTTTACTCCACCGTTACCGATTTGGCCAGGTTGCGCGGTTGATCCACATCAGCTCCCTTGAGCACGGCTACATGATAGGCCAGCAGCTGCAACGGTACGGTATACACGATGGGCGCAATGGTATCGCCGACCGGCGCAATATCGATCTTGTGCAGGGATTCCGATTCCTCCAACGATACCCGGGAATCGGCAAACACGTATAGCTGCCCGCCCCTGGCCCTGACCGCATTCAGGTTGGATTCCAGTTTTCTGAGCAAACCGTTGTTGGGCGCCACGGCGACCACCGGCATATCCTCGTCGATCAGGGCCAGCGGGCCGTGCTTGAGTTCACCGGCGGCATAGGCCTCGGCATGGATGTAGGAAATCTCCTTCAGTTTCAGTGCCCCTTCCATGGCGATGGGCAGCATGCTGCCGCGGCCCAGATACAGGGCATGGTGCTTGTCGGCAAAACGCTCGGCCAGCCGGCTGATATGATTATCGAGCTCGAGAACGTGATTGATCCGTCCCGGCAGCTGTTCCAGCTCCGCGATCAGCGCTTTTTCCTGCTCCCCCGAGCCGCCACTGCGCCGGGCCAGCAGGATCACCAGCAGCAGCAGGGCGGTGAGCTGGGTGGTAAAAGCCTTGGTCGAGGCCACCCCGATCTCCGGTCCGGCATGGGTCAGCAGCACCAGTTCCGATTCCCGCGTCAGCTGGCTTTCAGGCACGTTGCAGATGGCCAGAGTGGCGCGGTAGCCCAGTTCCCGGGCCAGGCGCAGTGCCGCCAGGGTATCCGCCGTTTCGCCCGACTGGGAGATGGAGACGAACAGCGTTCCGGCGGCGACGACCGGATCGCGGTAGCGGTATTCACTGGCGATTTCCACGGTACATGGGACCTTTGCCAGGGATTCCAGCCAGTAACGGGCCACCAGGCCGGCATGGTAGCTGGTGCCACAGGCCACGATATGCACGGCCCGGATCTCGTCCAGGACGGTCTTCGCCTGCATACCGAAGGCTTCGTCGATGACCCGGCCGGCGTCGATCCGGCCCTCCAGGGTATCCGCCACGGCCAGCGGCTGACTGTGGATCTCCTTGAGCATGAAGTGCCGGTAACCGCCCTTGTCGGCAGCCTCGGCGGTGAGCTCGGAACGGGTCACCGGACGCTCCGCCTCGCGTCCGTCGGCATCGACGATGCGCACACCGTCGCGACGGATATCCGCCACGTCACCTTCTTCGAGAATGATGAACTCCCGCGTCACCGGCAGCAGGGCGAAAATGTCGGAAGCGATGAAATATTCGCCAATGCCGACACCGATGACCAGCGGACTACCGTGCCGGATCGCCACCAACCGCCCCGGATCGGCCTTGTGCACCACGCCCAGGGCAAAAGCGCCTTCCAGGTCGCGGGCGGCGTCGGTCACTGCCTGCAGCAGATCACGCCCCCTGGACAGGTAATAATGCACCAGGTTGACCACGACCTCGGTGTCAGTCTCCGTCTCGCTGGCATAACCCGCCTCGGCCAGCCGGGCACGCAGTGCCTCATGATTCTCGATGATGCCGTTGTGAACCAGGGCGACTTCATCACGGCAAACATGGGGATGGGCGTTATCGACGCTGGGACGACCATGGGTAGCCCAGCGGGTATGGGCAATGCCGGTACCGCCGGCCAGCGGCCGCTGCGCCAGGGAAGCGGCCAGATCATTGACCTTGCCGAGGACCCGCACCCGTTCCAGCCCGGCCTTCTCGCTGACCACGGCCAGGCCGGCCGAGTCATAGCCGCGATACTCCAGGCGGCGCAGCCCTTCCAGCAGAATGGGGCTGACATCGCGCTGGGCCACGGCCCCGACTATGCCGCACATATACTGACCACCGCCGGTGTGGCGAAAACCGCTGTATTCAACATATTACATCCCGCTGCCGAAAAGGCTTGTTCTGCATCAGCTAACAGACTGATATCTCACCTGTTATTCTACAGTATCCGTAGAGTACTGCTAAAAGAATCTGTGGGGACTCGGGACTCGGGACTCGGTGCTCGGGCTCGGGCTCGGGGTTTCAGGCTGGTGGCTCGTGGTTGTTACGAACCACCAGCGCCGAGAAACGAGCCACGAAATGATCGGGGCGAGAGGATTTACTCCGGACATCCTGTCCTCCGCCCTGCGGGCCAGCGGCGCCGGAGGCGGCGCTGTTCGACATCGCTTCCGGCGATGTCGTGAACCTCTGTTTCGGTTCCAATTCAGGACCAATTCCATAAAATCAGGCCCTTCCTGTGTGAAGGCCTGTTTTTATGGAATTGGTCGGGGCGAGAGGATTTGAACCTCCGACCACCGCAACCCCATTGCGGTGCGCTACCAGACTGCGCTACGCCCCGAAAACAAAGCTACAAGCCACAAGCTACTAGCAACAAGTAGTCGCGGCAAGTTACTGAAGAGGCGGGCATTCTATAGTAGTTGACCAACTCGGAAAAGACTGGAGTTACGACTCGTGGCTAGTAGCTTGTGGCTAGTGGCTTTTTGTGGCGCTAGCGCCGCAGCAGATCGAGGACTTCTTCCAGTTCGTTGCGCAGTTGCTTGATGATCTGCTGGCTCTGGTTGGAATCTTCCTTGGCTTCCACCCCGGACAGGCGCTGGCGGGCGCCGCCGATGGTAAATCCCTGCTCGTACAGGAGACTGCGTATCTGGCGGATGAGAATGACGTCGTGGCGCTGGTAGTAGCGTCGGTTGCCCCGGCGTTTCAGCGGCTTGAGCTGGGGGAATTCCTGCTCCCAGTAACGCAACACATGCGGTTTCACGGCGCACAGATCGCTGACTTCACCGATGGTGAAGTAGCGTTTGCCTGGGATAGCGGGGAGTTCGGTGTTATTGGATGCTTCCAGCATAGGCCTCGACTCGTGCTTTCAGTTTCTGGCCAGGCCGAAAAGTCACCACCCGCCGGGCACTTATTGGAATTTCTTCGCCTGTCTTCGGATTTCTGCCGGGCCGCTGGTTTTTGTCCCTGAGGTCGAAATTACCGAAGCCGGAGAGCTTGACCTGCTGGCCGGCTTCCAGGGCTGATCGGATCTCTTCGAAGAACATTTCCACCAGTTCCTTGGCCTCGCGTTTGTTCAGCCCCAATTCTTGATACAGCTTCTCCGCCATATCCGCTTTGGTTAGTGCCCCCATTCTACTCCCTCAGTGTAGCCCCGAATTTTTCTTTAAGTGAATTAAGGATGAGTGCCATGAGCGAGTCAACCTCTTCATCTGTAAGAGTGCTAGAAGATCGTTGAAAGGTCAAGCCTAGAGTAAGACTTTTTTTCCCAAGATCAATACCTTCGCCTCGATATAGGTCAAACAACTGTAGGTTAATCAGGTAATCACCGGCAAGGGATTTCATGTGCTGTAGCAGCGCTCCCACGGCGATTGTCTCGTCCACAAGCACAGAAAGGTCCCGACGGACAGAAGGGTATTTAGAAAGATTCGTGTATTTTACCTGTTTTTTTGAAGGAATTCGGGACATTTCGAGCTCAAAAAGGTAGGTCGGTCTGGGAATATCCAGGGCCCGCAGGTGCCGCGGATGCAGGGCACCCAGGCAGCCGATTTCCTCGTTATTCACCATAACTGCCGCCGCCTGTCCGGCGTGCAGGGCGGGGTGCTGTACCGGCTTGAAGTCCACGGCAGCCCGGGGGCCGGCAACCAGTCTGAGCAGGTTTTCCACATCCCCTTTCATATCGTAGAAATCACTGTAATTAGATTCTATAGCCCATTGTTCCTGAAAGCGATTTCCATAAATTAACCCTGCCAATACCGGATATTCCCCGGTTTCCCGGTAGACCCGCCCGCGTTCGAACAGGCGAATGCGCTGCTGTTGGCGCTTGAGGTTGTACTGCAGCGCCTGCAGCAGTCCCGGCCAGAGGCTGCGGCGCATCACGGCCAGATCCGCCGATATGGGATTCAGCAGTGCTGCCGCCTGCTCCACGCCCAGCAACTGACGCTGGTACTCCGGATCGACAAAACTGTAGGTAATCGCCTCAAAATAGCCGCGCTCCGTGAGTGCCGCCAGCAGCGGCCGCAACGACGCCAGGCCACCGCTGCCGGCCGGCATGTGCAGCCGGGCCCGGGGCAGTTCGCTGGGTATATTGCGGTAACCGTGGATACGGGCAATCTCCTCGATCAAATCCGCCTCCAGCGTCACGTCGAAGCGGTACGGCGGTACGCGCACGGGCCGTACCGCGCCACGCCCGCTGACGCTGAATCCCAGTGCCCGGAGGATTTTCCAGCACCTCGCCGGCTCCACCGGCGTACCGAGACGGCGGGACACTTCCGCCGCGCGCAGGCTGACCTCTCGCGGCGCGGGGAGGCGGTCTTGCCGCAGCTCGTCCACCACCGGGCCGGGCCGACCGCCGCAGATGGACAAAATCAGTGATGTGGCCCGCTCCACGGCCAGAACCTGCAGGGTCGGATCAACCCCCCGTTCAAAACGGTGCGAGGCGTCCGTATGCAGGCCGTAGCGCCGCGCCCGCCCCATGATGACGCCCGGCTCGAACCAGGCGCTCTCCAGGAACAGGTTGCGGGTGCCCTCGCCGACGGCGCTATGCTGCCCGCCCATGACGCCGGCCATGGCCACGGCGCCGCCGGCATCGGCAATGACCAGGGTATCGGCAGCCAGGGTCTGTTCCGAGCCGTCCAGCAGGGTGAGACGCTCTTTCTCCCGGGCAAAACGCACCCGGATGTCACCTTCCAGCGTATCGCTGTCAAACGCGTGCATGGGCTGACCCAGTTCCAGCATGACGTAATTGGTGATATCCACCACCACGTTGACGCTGCGAATGTCGGAACGGCGCAGGCGTTCGCGCAGCCACAGGGGCGTCGGCCGGGCAGCATCCACATCGCGGATGATGCGGCCGGCGTAGCGGGGACAGGCCGCCTCGGCCTCGAGTTCGATTTCCCGCCGGTCTGCGGCCACGGCCGCCACCGGGCGCGCCCCGCGCGGACTAAAGCGCGAACCGTTGAGCACGGCCACCTCGCGCGCAATACCCGTCAGGCACAGGCAGTCGCCGCGGTTGGGGGTCAGGGAAAGTTCAATGGCGTGATCATCCAGTTCGAGGCACTCGGCCACGTCCCTGCCGGCCACAGACGCCGTTTCCAGTTCCAGTAATCCGGCGGCATCGTCGGACAGGCCCAGTTCCGCCGCCGAGCACAGCATGCCTTCCGATCTGACGCCGCGTACCGCGACTGCCTGAATGTGCCGACCGTCCGGCAGCCGCGCACCCGGCCGGGCCAGGGGGTAAACACCGCCTGCGCGGACATTGCCGGCGCCGCAGACGACATCGACTTCCTGTCCGCCGCCGCTATCCACCCGGCACAGGCGCAGATTATCCGCATCCGGATGAGCGGCGAGATGCACAACCCGCGCCGCCACCACGCCGCTGAAGGCGGGCCGGCACGGGATCACCGCTTCCACCTCCAGCCCGGCCATGGTGAGTTGTTCGGCCAGTTCTTCCGTGCCGACCGGAGGATCGACGAATTCCCGCAGCCAGTTTTCTGAGAATTTCATTACTTAGTATCTGATCAGCTGATTGTTCAAATTTTTCTCGCCAAGGCGCAAAGACGCCAAGGTACGAAAATTCTTTTCGATATATTTAATATTCTATTCTTTGCGTCTTGGCGTCTTTGCGAGATCCATTGTCTAGCTGAACTGGGCAAGGAAACGTATGTCGTTGTCGAAGAACAGGCGCAGATCGTCAATGCCATATTTCAGCATGGCGAGACGTTCCACGCCCATACCGAAGGCGAAGCCGCCGTACTCCCGGCTGTCTATGCCGACGTTTTCCAGGACGTTGGGGTGGACCATGCCGCAGCCCAGGATCTCCAGCCAGCCGCGCTCGCCCATGATATCCACCTCGGCAGACGGCTCGGTGAACGGGAAATAGGAAGGCCGGAACCGCACCTGCATGTCCGCTTCGAAAAAGCGCCGGATGAATTCCTCCAGCACACCCTTGAGATCGGCAAAGGTCACATCGCGATCCACCATGAGCCCCTCCACCTGGTGGAACATGGGTGTATGAGTCATGTCGGAATCGCAACGGTAGACACGGCCGGGAGAAATGACCCGCAGCGGCGGCGGATGCGACTGCATATAACGGATCTGCACACTGGAAGTATGCGTGCGCAGCAAACGGTCCTCACCCAGGTAAAACGTATCGTGCATGGCACGGGCGGGATGCTGCTCGGGAATATTCAGGGCTTCGAAGTTGTGATAGTCGTCCTCGATTTCGGGTCCGTCGGCAACAATAAAGCCCATGCCGCCGAACAGATGTTCGATCTCCAGCAGCACCTGTGTGACGGGATGCAGGCCGCCGGGCTGCTGGCCGCGGCCGGGCAAGGTGACGTCCACGGTCTCCGCCGCCAGTCTGGCGTCAAGAGCCTCCTGCTCCAGTTCCTGGCGGCGCTGCTCGAGGGCCGCCTGGATCTGCTGTTTGATCTCGTTGATGCGCTTGCCGGCTGCCGGCCGCTCTTCTTCGGAGAGACGGCCCAGGCCCTTGAGGAGGGCGGTCACCTCCCCTTTCTTGCCCAGAAACCGGACCCGCACCTCGTCCAGCGTGCGCAGATCGGCGGCCGCGGCTATGGCAGCCTGCGCCTCGGAGAGCAGTTTATCTGTATCATCCATTGCTGGTTCGTGACTCGTGACTCGTGACTCGTGACTCGTGACTGATTCCGCCATGCCGGAAGCATGCTGTCCACGCTATCCGGTATCCAGAGCCGGCTTGACCCTGGCTGGATACCGGATAACGGCTGCGCCGTTTCCGGTATGACGAGGTGGTTACACCTCACCCCTTACTCCTCACTTGACAGGCTTACAAACAAAAAGAGGAAAGGGTTGTTAAGCCCTTTCCTCTGCAAGTCGCCGAAATCCGGTTTATTGCTTCAGCTTGCGAGGCAGGACCTGGCCTGTTCGGCAAGCTGACTAAACGCCTGCTTGTCATGCACGGCGATATCCGCCAGGACCTTGCGGTCGATGTCGACTTCAGCCTTGTTCAGACCGTCGATGAAGCGGCTGTAGGACAGTCCGTTCTCCCTGGCGGCGGCATTGATGCGCGCGATCCAGAGGCTGCGGAACTGGCGCTTGCGCTGACGCCGGTCGCGGTAGGCATACTGGCCGGCCTTGGTAACGGCCTGCTTGGCGATGCGATAGACATTCTTGCGCCGGCCGCTATAGCCCTTGGCCTGTTCGATAACTTTCTTGTGACGCGCCCGTGCAGTGACGCTTCGCTTTACTCTTGGCATTCTCGTTCCACCTTGTGACTGTCTGACTCAGGTATACGGCGTCAGGCGTTCCACCGCCTTCTGGTCGCTGGGATTGATCAACTCCATGCTGCGCAGCTGTCTGATCCGCTTGCTGCTCTTCTTGGTCAGAATGTGACTGCGGTGCGACTGGCGATGCTTATAGCGCCCGGAAGCAGTGCTGGCAAAGCGCTTGGCCGCGCCGCGATTGGATTTCATTTTCGGCATTTCTCTGTAACTCCGTATTCTGTTCGCGGCGATGCCGCCGCACCTGCAACATATAGCTTGTGGCTTTTCATTTCCTCGGCGCCAGCACCATGATCATCTGGCGGCCTTCCATCTTGGGCATCTGCTCAACGGCGGCCTGGCCGGTCAGGTCTTCCTCAATGCGCTCGAGCATTTTCGTACCCAGTTCCTGGTGTGCCATTTCCCGGCCCCGGAAACGCAGCGTGATCTTGACCTTGTCACCATGCTCCAGGAAACGCAGGATGTTCCGCATCTTGACCTGGTAGTCGCCTTCCTCCGTGCCCGGCCGGAACTTGACTTCCTTGATCTGGATCTGCTTCTGTTTTTTCTTGGCCGCTTGCCGTTTCTTGTTCTGATCAAAAAGGTATTTGCCGAAGTCCATAATCCGGCATACCGGCGGTTCGGCGTTAGGTACCAGTTCCACCAGATCCAGGCCGGATTCCTCCGCGATGGCCTGAGCCCTGGCCAGCGGGACTATCCCTACCTGTTCACCATCCTGTCCAATCAAACGAATTTCCGGAGCTGTAATCTCCTCATTCAAGCGGTTCGACTTTTCCGCGGCGATATTCTAGTCCTCCAAAATAGTACGACCGCGGCACGCAATGTCCTTGTTGAGGCGTTCCAGGAAGGCGTCGATGCTCATCGCCCCCAGGTCCTTCCCCTCGCGCGTGCGCACGGCCACGGTAT
>Ga0209918_1000311_pt1 | contig 34877 bp, 33 predicted proteins | sample SalPonD_shore_MG_FD_185712 | JGI IMG/M metagenome (GOLD analysis project Ga0209918, IMG submission 185712) | Salt pond soil microbial communities from South San Francisco under conditions of wetland restoration - Salt Pond MetaG... | ecosystem: Environmental > Aquatic > Marine > Intertidal zone... | reverse complement strand
TCTCGCTCGGACAGACCGAGAGCCAGGTGGCGAAGCTCAAGGTCGCCAAGACCGCGAAGAAGTTCTCGGTGGCCCGGGTCGTCTCCAGCTCGGGTGATTTCGGCCGTGGCGACAAGGTGGTCGCGGATGTCGCTCCGGAGCCGCTCCAGTTCGCGGCAGACTGGGAGGGACCCTCTTCCTCGTCCAGCGGCAGTGGCGGCGGCACCTCCGCGTCCAAGAGCGGCAAGTAACGATCCGTCACGGCGGCCTGCCGGCGTGGGCCGGCAGGCCGCCGTATTGTCTCCCGTCGTCCGGAAGGGCATTCTGTCGCGATGAATGTGAGCCTTACCCAGCGCGAATTCCGGTTACTGCTCGACCTCCTCCTCATCGCTGACTGGGTCATCCACGGTCACCGCCGCGAGGAGCCGCCGGAGGCCGATACCTACCGCATGGTCATCCAGAAGTTCCTGTCGCTCGCGAAGGACTTCGGGCTCGATGATCTCGTCGAGATCGACGAGGAGCTCAACCAGTATCGGCCCACGGAGAAACTGGAGGCCGACACCGGCGCCTGGAAGATGCTCGACGAGTACGACGACCTGCTGTTCTGGGAGGAGCTCATCGTGCGTCTCGCCGAGCGTGACGTGGCCGGAATGCCCGGCAAGGGCGACGTGGGAAGCATGTCCGCGGAGGAATACGATCGTCTCGCCGGGCCCCTCGAAGAGAAGTACGCCGGCGAGTTCTACCAGCACGGGCTCGACCGGCTGACGCTGCGCAACAGCTGATTCGCGGGCCCGCGGCGTCGGCGGGCGCCGGCCGCCGGGGTATCATGCCGCCGTCGGCCGCGCACGCCGCCGGGAGATGCGTCACATGGCCCGTCGTTTCGGCTGGGACAGCCTGGGTCTGCGGTTCCTGCTCGCGCTCACCGTGGTGCTGGCCACCTGGAACCCGGAGGGCTGGTCCTTCTGGCACTGGATCACGCACGATCCGCTGACCCTGACGCCGCCCAAGGGCATCGCCGGCGTCCTGCTCGTGATCGGCTGGGTCGTGCTGCTGCGAGCGACACTGCGCTCGCTCGGCGGCGTCGGGGTCCTGCTGGCCGGGGCGTTTTTCGGTTTCCTGGTCTGGGGCCTCATGTACTGGGGCGTGGTCCCGAAGGACAGCTTCGCCGTGGTCCAGTGGCTCTGCGCATTCGTCGTCGTCGGCATCCTCACGGTCGGTGTCTCGTGGTCGCACATCCGGCGCCGCCTGTCCGGCCAGTACGACATGGACGACGTCGACGACACCGACTGAAGCGCCCCGCCCCTACTGCGGCGCGCCCGGAGCGTACGCGAGCGTGACACGCTCGATTCCCGCGCCGTCCAGACGCGTCTCTGCACCGGTCAGTCCCGTCTGCGCGAACAGTGCCCGCACCGCCGCGCCCTGGTCGCCGCCGTGCTCCGCGATCAGCATGCCACCGTCCCGGAGGTGATGGGGTGCGGCCTGCGCAATCTCGCGCAGTGCGCACAGGCCGTCCGGACCGCCGTCCAGCGCGGCGACGGGCTCGAACCGGGCGTCACCCTGGAACAGGTGGGGATCGCCGGTGGCGACGTACGGCGGATTGGACACGACAAGATCGAAGCGGCGTGCGCCGAGGGGCGCGAACCAGCAGCCCTCCACCACCTCCACGTTCGGGACGCCATTGTGCTCGGCATTCCTGTGCGCGAGCTCCGCGGCCGTGTGCGACTGGTCGAGGGCGACCACGTGCGCGTCCGGGCGCTCGTGCCCCAGGGCGATCGCGATGCAGCCGCTGCCGGTGCCGACGTCGAGAACGTCCGGCTCGACCAGGCCGCGCCCGCGAATGTGTGCCAGCGCGCATTCCACGACCAGCTCGGTCTCGGGCCGCGGGATGAGCACGTCGGGTGTCACCTCGATGTCGAGCGACCAGAATTCCTTGTGGCCGACGATGTAGGCGATCGGCTCGCCGACCGCGCGGCGGGCGGCCAGTTCCTCGAAGCGCGCGAGATCGGGTGGGCCGATGTCGGCTTCCGGCCAGGCGTGCAGCCATGCGCGGTTGCGGCGCAGCGCATGGCAGAGCAGGACCTCGGCGTCGAGCGCGGGGCTGGAGGAGCCCGTGAACCGGGCGCGGGCATCGGCGAGCACCTGCGCGACGGCGGTCACGCCTCGTCCGCGATGCTGGCGAGCTGGTCCGCCTGGTATTCGCTCCAGAGCGGTTCCACCACGGGGTCCAGATCACCGGCCAGGACCTCGTCGAGCTTGTAGAGCGTGAGATTCACGCGATGGTCCGTGACCCGGCCCTGCGGGAAATTGTAGGTGCGGATGCGCTCCGACCGATCGCCCGAGCCGACCTGCAGGCGCCGCTCGGCTTCCTGCTCGGCCGCCTGCTCGGCTTCCTGTTCCGCGTTGAGGCGCGCCTGCAGGAATGCGAGCGCCTTCGCACGGTTCTTGTGCTGCGAGCGCTCGTCCTGGCATTCGACCACGATGCCGGTCGGCAGGTGCGTCATGCGCACGGCGGAGTCGGTCTTGTTGACATGCTGTCCGCCGGCCCCGGATGCCCGGAAGGTGTCGACGCGCAGGTCGGCCGGATTGATCTCGATCGCCTCGAGCTCGGAGGGCACCGGCAGCACCGCCACGGTGGCCGCCGAGGTGTGGATGCGGCCCTGCGACTCGGTCTCGGGCACCCGCTGCACGCGGTGCGCACCCGACTCGAACTTGAGGTGGGAAAAGACGTCACGGCCGGACACGCGCGCGATGAGCTCCTTGTAGCCCCCGTGCTCGCCTTCGTGCGCCGAGAGAATCTCGACTGTCCAGCCCTTGCGCTCGGCGTAGCGGGCGTACATGCGGTACAGGTCGCCGGCGAACAGTGCGGCCTCGTCGCCGCCCGTGCCGGCCCGGATCTCGAGGTACACGTCGGCCCCGTCACGCGGATCCTTCGGCAGCAGCAGTCGCTGCAGCTCGGCCTCCAGGCCCTCGAGGCGCACCTGCGTCGTCTCGACCTCGTCTTCCGCGAGCTGGCGCATGTCGACGTCGGTCTCGTCGAGCATCTCGCGCGCGCCGGCAAGGTCATCCCGCGCCTGGCGCCACGCCGCGAAGCGCTTCACGAGCTCGTCGGTCTGCGCGTACTCCTGCGACAGCTCGCGGAAGCGTGCGTGATCGCCGATCACGTCCGGGTCCGCGAGCAGGCGCTCGATCTCCTCGTGACGCTCGCAGACCTGCTCGAGGCGATGGCGGATCGAGTCCTTCATTTGCGGGTCCCGTCGAGGTTGAACAGCTCGCGCGCCGCATCGATGATCTCACCGCGTTCGTCACGACCCGCGTGCCGCAGCGCCACCGTGGGCTCGTGCAGCAGGCGCGTCGTCAATGTGTGCGCGAGGAACTCGAGCGCATCCTCGGCACTGCGCCCCTGCGCGATCATCCGGCGAGCCTGGGCCAGCGTACGAGCGCGCAAGTCGTCCGCCTGTGACCGGTACGCCTTGATCGTGTCGACGGCGCCGAGCGAGCGCTGCCAGGCGAGGAACTGTTCGACCTGCGTCTCGATGATGGCCTCGGCCTCGCTCGCGGCGGCGCGGCGCGCGGCCATGTTCTCCTCGATCACGCCCTGGAGATCGTCTACCGTGTAGAGGAACACGTCGTCGAGCTCGGCAATCTCGGCCTCGATGTCGCGCGGCACGGCGATGTCGACCATGAACATCGGCTTGCGCCGGCGGCGCTTGAGTGCATGCTCGACCGCACCCTTGCCGAGGATCGGCAGGGTGCTGGCGGTGGACGAGATGATGATGTCGGACTGGTGCAGCAAGTCCGGAATCTGCGCGAGCCCGATGCCCTGGCCGCCGAATGGCTCCGCGAGCCGGACCGCGCGCTGCGCGTCGCGGTTCGCGACGGTCAGTTGCCGGACGCCGGCGCCGTGGAGGTGGCGCGTGGCCAGGTGAATCGTCTCGCCGGCACCGATCATCAGCGCGCGCACCTGGCCCAACTCGCCGAAGATCTGCTTGGCGAGCGTGACCGCCGCGAACGCCACCGACACCGGGCTGGTCCCGATCCCCGTATCCGTGCGCACTTCCTTGGCGACCGCGAAGACATGCTGGAAGAGCTTGCCGAGCTCCGGGCCGACCGTCTCGTGCGCAACGGCGACGCGGTAGGCGTCCTTGAGCTGGCCGGCGATCTGCGGCTCGCCGAGGATCATCGAGTCCAGGCCGGAGGCGACGCGCATGAGGTGACGGATCACCTGCGCGTCCTCGTAGCGGTAGAGGCAGCGCTCGATGGCGTCGGGCGGCAGTTGGTGCCAGTCGTGGAACCAGTTCACGATGGCACCGTTGCGTTCGGCGGGGCTGTCCAGCGCGCAGTAGATTTCGGTACGATTGCAGGTGGAGACGATTGCCGCCTCCTGCACCCCGGGGATTCCGGTCAGTCCGGCCAGCGCCTCGCCCAGTCCGGCCGGCTCGAAAACGACCCGTTCGCGCACTTCGACCGGCGCGGTCGTGTGATTCAGGCCGAGGGTAAGCAGAGACATCGCGCGCGGGGAGAGCCTACAAACGCGCAATTTTCGTGCATTACCCGCGCTGTGACAAGCAGTTACGCGAGCGTCGTCCGCGCGTAGCATCGCGCCTGCACAGCCGTGGCCAGCGGGCCGCCCGGCCCCAGGGGGCCGCGCGACCGGCACGGTGGACGGCCGGGGGAAGAACTGAATGACCCATTTGACGCGATTCGGGCCCGCAGTTGCGCTCGCGGCGACGCTGGCGCTGGCCGGGTGCGCGACGCCGCCCGCGGCCGGGCCGGGTGCCGGCGCCCAGCCCGCGGAGCCGGCCTCGGCCGGACAGAAGGAGCCGGCGCAGCCGGCCGCCGGCGACCAGGCCGCAAAACCGGAGCGCCTGCCCGAGGACACCGCCAGGGCGGCGGCCGAGGAGCCCGTGCCGCCGAAGATGGAGGCGCCCGAGGGCCTGTCGCGCGACAATCTCTACCGCCTGCTCGTCGCGGACCTCGCAGGGCGCCAGGGCAATCTCGAGCTGGCGCTGGAGGGCTATCTCGAGACGGCTCGCGACACGCGTGACCCGCGCGTCGCCGAACGCGCAACCCGGATCGCCGTGTACGCCGGCGACGACCGTGCGGCGCTCGAGGCGGGGCAGCGCTGGGTGGAGCTCGCTCCCGACAGCCGCGACGCGCACTCGCTCATGGCGCGGCTGCGGCTCGAGCAGGGCGATGCGGACCGGGCGCTCGTGCACCTGCGGCGTGTGGTCGCGTTGACCGAGGGCGGCGCCGATGCCGGAATGCACGAGGTGGCCGCGCTGGTGGGCGGAACGGGCAAGCCGAAGGTGGCCCTCGACGCGATGACGTCCCTGGCCCGGGAGCACCCCGATCTTGCCGTTTCGCATTATGCGGTCGGGGAACTCGCGAACGCGGCCGGCGAGTCGCAGCGCGCCCTGGATTCCGTGCAACGTGCGCTGAAGATCGATCCCGGCTACACGCAAGCGCGCCTCCTGCGCGCCCGTATCCTGATCGCGATGGACAAGGCCGACGCGGCATTCGCCGGCCTGCGCAAGGCCCGCGCGCAGTCCCCGGACGACCGCGCCCTGGCGCTCGGCTACCTGCGGCTGATGGTGCAGGAGGGGCGTGCCGACCAGGCAACCCGCGAGATGCAGAAGGTCTTCGAGCACTTCGGCGACGATTCGCTCGCCGTGTACTCGCTCGCCCTGATGGCCATGCAGGCCGAGGCCTGGGACGACGCCCAGATCTACCTGGAACGTCTCGTGGCCATGGACCAGCGAACGTCCGTGGCGCACTACTACCTCGGCCGCATCGCGCAGCAGGAGGGGGACTGCACCAAGGCCCTGCGCCAGTACATCAAGGTCGGGCGCGGCGAGCATCGCTTCGACGCGGAGCTGCGCGCCGCCGGGTGCATGGCGGACCTCGGACGCATGGACGAGGCGCGGCTGCATCTCGACCGCATGAACGCGCGCTACGACACGCCGGATGCCCGTACCAGTATCGCGCTGACGCGGGCCCGCATCGAGCGCAGTGCGGGCAACGACGACCGTGCGCTGAAGGTGCTCGGCGACGCCATCGAGAGCGACCCGGACAACGTCGATCTGCTGTATGCGCACGCCCTGGCCGCTTCCGACATGGACCAGTTCGAGCTTGCGCGCGACGACCTCGGGAAGATCCTCGACCAGGAACCGGATAACGCACAGGCGCTGAATGCGCTCGGCTACATGCTCGCGAACCGGAACCTCGACCTCGCCCGCGCGCGCTCCATGATCGAGCGGGCGCTGAAGCAGAATCCCGAGGATGGCGCCACCCTCGACAGCATGGGCTGGGTCCTGTACCGCCAGGGTCGTCTGCAGCAGGCCCTCGGCTACCTGCGACGTGCGTACGACGCGGACCCGGGAGCCGAGATCGGGGCGCACCTCGGCGAGGTCCTCTGGGCCCTCGGCCGGCAGGACGAGGCGCGCAGCATCTGGAACGAGGCCAGGGAGCAGGAGCCCGACAACGCGATCCTGAACGAGACCGTGCGCAGGCTGACGCGGTGACACACCGCCCCGTCCGCGCGCTGTGCATCGTGCTCGCGGTGCTGCTCGGCGCCGGTTGCGCCGCGCAGCGGCCGGTTCCCGCTGACCGGGAAGCCGCTGGTCAGGCTCTGCGGGCCGAACTGCGCGCGTTCCACGCATGGCGCGCCGAGGGCCGGCTGGTCGTGCGCACCCGCGACGACGGCGGGCAGGCCGGTTTTACCTGGATCGAGCGTCCCGACGGCGGGTTCCGGCTGCGCCTCGCCGGGCCCTGGGGACAGGGGGCCGCCCGCCTCCAGGGCGGGCGCGGCCGGGCCGAGCTCGTCACGGGGGACGGCTACCGCTACACGGGCCCGGACGCGCGCGCGCTGCTCGCCGGCGTGTACGGCTGGGAGATCCCGGTGAATGGGCTTCGCCGGTGGCTGCTCGGGCTCCCCGACGCCGACGCGGACTTCACGCTGGATCGCTTCGGACGCCTGGCGACACTGGACTGGCATGAGTGGCATGTCGAGTACCGCCGGTATCGACGGGTGGACGGCCTCGACCTTCCGGCGGTGCTGATGGCGACGGCGCGGGGTGGACAGACCGAGGTCCGCGTCGCGATCGACAGCTGGCGACTCGGCACCGGACAGGACCAGGAGGCCCCGGTACCCGATTCGCCCGTTCCACTCATGGGCGGCTGAGGCGGGAGGTCCGGCATGTGGAGCTGTGCCTGGCCGGCACCGGCCAAGATCAATCTGTTCCTGCACGTGACGGGCCGGCGCGCGGATGGCTATCACGAGCTGCAGACCCTGTTTCAGTTCCTGAGCCGGGGCGACACCCTCGCGTTCCTGCCGCGCGCGGACGGCGTCGTCCGGAGCCGGTTCGGTCCGCCCGGCGTGAGCCCGGACGATGATCTGGTGCTGCGCGCCGCCCGGCGGCTCCAGGAGGCCAGCCGTACCACCCTCGGGGCCGACATCGCCCTGACCAAGCGCCTGCCGATCGGCGGGGGGCTGGGCGGCGGCAGCTCGAATGCGGCGACGACGCTGGTCGCGCTGAACCACCTGTGGGGCGCGGAACTGGACCGCGGCAGCCTCGCGGAGCTCGGGCTCGAACTCGGCGCCGACGTGCCGGTGTTCCTCGGTGGCCACGCGGCGTGGGGCGAGGGGGTCGGCGAGCGCCTGACGCCCACGGACCTGCGCGAGCCCTGGTACCTTGTCATCGTGCCGCCGGTCGCGGTCGCGACCGCCGAGCTGTTCGCGGACCCTGAATTGACACGTAATTGCCCCCCGATCACAATACGCGACTTTCTTTCGGGGGGCGGTGACAACGTCTTCGAGGCGCCCGTGCGACGGCGCTACCCCGCGGTTTCCGAAGCGCTGGACTGGCTGGCCGGGCGAGGCACGACGCCGCGGCTGACCGGTACCGGCGCTTGCGTGTTTGGGGCATTCAACGAAGAATCGGCCGCGCGCGTGGCGCGCGCAGCGCTCCCGTCCGGATGGCGCGGATTCGTCGCCCGCGGTCACAACCGTTCGCCCCTGGCGACCCGCATGGAAGCCCTGGCCGATCCGCGACACGCAGGCGGCTGACGGCGAAAGTGCCCGGAGGCCGCAAGGTTTTGGTCCCGGCCTGCGCAGGTTCGACCGATTCGCCGGGAGCGAATCGGCGCTGCGCAGCGAAGCGGAGCAGGCCCGGAGGGCCGAGGGCAGGAAGCCCGAGCCATCCTGCCGGCCCGGGACGCGGGAAGAGCCTCGGATGCCGGGGCCGGCTGAAGATGATTGGGCCGTAGCCAAGCGGTAAGGCACCAGGTTTTGGTCCTGGCATTCGCAGGTTCGACCGATTCGCCGGGAGCGAATCGGCGCTGCGCAGCGAAGCGGAGCAGGCCCGGAGGGCCGAGGGCAGGAAGCCCGAGCCATCCTGCCGGCCCGGGACGCGGGAAGAGCCTCGGATGCCGGGGCCGGCTGAAGTTGATTGGGCCGTAGCCAAGCGGTAAGGCACCAGGTTTTGGTCCTGGCATTCGCAGGTTCGAATCCTGCCGGCCCAGCCAGACAAGCGAAACGCCACTGTGGAGGTGGTGGCCGGCAGGATGAGGACCTGCGGGCAGGTTCGACCAGCGCGCCGGGAGCGCGCTGGCGCGCCAGCCCCGGAGGGGCGCGGCCCAGGGATGGGCCGCGCAATCCTGCCGGCCCAGCCAGACAAGCGAAACGCCACTGTGGAGGTGGTGGCCGGCAGGATGAGGACCTGCGGGCAGGTTCGACCAGCGCGCCGGGAGCGCGCTGGCGCGCCAGCCCCGAAGGGGCGCGGCCCGGGGACGGGCCGCGCAATCCTGCCGGCCCGGCCGCACATAAAGCTACAGAAGGAAGGACCGACCGTGTCCGACGCTTCGATGATGGTGTTTGCGGGCAACGCGAACCCGCAGCTCGCCAGCGACGTGTGTGAGCACCTGAACCTGCCACTGGGCAAGGCCAATGTCGGGCGGTTCAGTGACGGCGAGACGACGGTCGAGGTGCTGGAGAATGTGCGCGGGCGCGACGCCTTCATCCTGCAGTCGACCTGCGCGCCGACGAACGACAACCTGATGGAGATCCTGCTGATGTGCGACGCCCTGCGGCGCGCATCCGTGGATCGGATGACGGCGGTCGTGCCGTACTTCGGCTACTCGCGCCAGGATCGGCGCATCCGGCATCAACGCGTGCCGGTCAGTGCCAAGGTGGTCGCCAACCTCCTGTGCACGGCCGGGATCGACCGCCTGCTGACGGTGGACCTGCACGCGGACCAGATCCAGGGGTTTTTCGACATCCCGGTGGACAACGTGTACGCGTCTCCGCTGCTACTGGGCGATATCTGGCGGCAGAAGCACCAGAACATGGTGGTGGTGTCGCCGGACGTGGGTGGCGTGGTCCGGGCGCGGGCGGTGGCCAAGCGCCTGGACGACTCGGACCTGGCGATCATCGACAAGCGGCGTCCGCGCGCCAACGAGTCCGAGGTGATGCACATCATCGGCGACGTGCGCGATCGGACCTGCATCATCATCGACGACCTGGTGGACACTGCCGGGACGCTGTGCCAGGCCGCGAAGGCGCTCAAGGACCATGGCGCGCGGGCCGTCGTGGCCTACGCGACGCATCCGGTGCTGTCCGGGCCGGCCATCGACCGGATCAACGCTTCCGCGATCGACGAGCTGGTGGTGACAGACACGATCCCGCTGGGCAACAAGGCCGAGGCGAGCGACCGGATCCGCCAGCTCAGCGTCGCCGAGATGCTGGCCGAGACGCTCCGGCGCGTGCATCGCGAGGAGTCGGTCAGCTCGCTGTACGTCGACTGAGGCCGTGCCAGGGGTGCGCGCGTTTCGCGCGCCGACGAATTCAACAGCCGTCGCTGGTCGCGGCGGCGGCGACCGCCCCCTTCCATGGGGGAAGCGGGCGGTTAGGGGCGCTCCGTGCGAGGGCCCCGGATCACGAGGAGAAGAGAGAGTAACGCCATGACCAGTGATATCGAGTTCACGCTGGAGGCGCAGACTCGTCATGACGTGGGGAAAGGTGCGAGCCGCCGCCTGCGTCGCGAGAAGCAGGTGCCGGCAGTCGTATACGGGGGCGGCAACGACGCCGTGGCCGTGACGCTCAGCCATGACGAGGTCTATCGCAAGCTCCAGTTCGAAGCGTTCTTTTCGCACATCCTGACGCTGAACATCGACGGCAAGAACAAGCAGCAGGCCATCCTGCGCGACTTGCAGCGTCATCCGTTCAAGCCGCGCATCACGCACATGGACTTCCAGCGCGTTCAGGCGGACCGGGAAATTCACGTGCGCGTACCGCTGCACTTCCTCAACGCGGAGGAGGCCGTGGGCGTGCGCATGGGCGGTGGGGAAGTCAGCCACCTCGAGACCGAGGTCAACGTCGCCTGCCTGCCGCGCAACCTGCCCGAGTACATCGAGGTCGACCTGAGCGAACTCGACGTCGGCGATACGATCCACCTTTCGCAGCTGGTGCTGCCCGAGGGGGTCTCCCTGCTCGATCTCGCCCACGGCGAGGAATACGACTACGGCGTCGTCAGCTGTCACATGCCGCGCGTCACGGCCGAGGAGGATCTCGAGGTCGAAGGCGAAGAGGCAGTGGAAGCGGAGGCCGCCGAGGGCGAAGAGGCGGAGGCCGAGGCTGGCGAAGGCGAAGAGTCCGCCGGCGAAGAGGCGTCCGCGGACGACGGGGACAAGGATTAGGCCCACGGGGCGGTCTCTCGGGACCGCCCCGACCGGTCGGTTTCCTGTCCGGAATCGATCCGACCGCGCGACGGCGCGCGTCACGGTCGCGTCGAGCCGTTCCAGCGCCGATCATTTCCACGGGACAGAGCCATGCCTGGCGCGCGCGCCGACTTCGGACTCGTTGTGGGTCTCGGCAATGTCGGTGCCCGCTACGCGGGGACCCGGCACAACGCGGGCTTCTGGTACCTGGACGCGCTCAGCCAGCGCCTGGGTGCCGCGTTCCGGTCGGACCGCAAGGCGCACGGCGAGCTTGCGCGCCTGCGCGCCGGGGACCGCGACCTGCGCCTGCTCAAGCCCGACACGCTCATGAACCGCAGCGGCATCGCGGTGAGCGCCGTCGCCGGCTTCCTCAAGATCCAGGCGGCCGACATCCTCGTTGCGCATGACGACATCGACCTGCCCCCGGGCACGGTCCGGTTGAAGTTCGGCGGTGGCCACGGCGGCAACAACGGCGTCCGCGACGTCGCCACGCGCCTTGGCACGCGGGACTTCTGGCGGCTGCGCATCGGTGTGGGACACCCGGGCGACCGGGCCGCCGTCATCGACTACGTCCTTACCCGGCCGTCGCCCGACGATCGGCGCGCAATCGAGGACGCGCTCACCCGCGTGCTGGAGGAGACCGACCGGCTGCTCGTCGAGGGCGACGTGGAAGGCGCGATGAACGCGCTCCATACCCGGGGCTCCGGGAGCCCCGGGGCCTGACGCATCACCCGCGGAGATCCGCCGATGGGATTCAAATGCGGCATCGTCGGCCTGCCGAACGTCGGCAAGTCGACGCTGTTCAACGCGCTGACCGCGAACGAGATCGCGGCGGAGAACTACCCGTTCTGCACGATCGATCCGAACGTGGGCATCGTGCCCGTGCCCGATGAGCGGCTCACCACGCTCGCCGGCATCGTGAATCCGCAGCAGGTGGTGCCGACGACCATCGAGTTCGTGGACATCGCCGGACTCGTCGCCGGCGCCTCCCGGGGGGAGGGGCTGGGCAATCAGTTCCTCGCGCACATCCGCGAGACCGACGCGATCGCGCAGGTCGTGCGCTGTTTCGAGAACGATGATGTGATTCACGTGGCGGGTCGGGTCGACCCGACCTCGGACATCGACGTGATCGCGACCGAGCTCCTGCTCGCTGATCTCGAGACGGCCGGCCGCGCACTCGAGCGCGCCGGCAAGGCCGCCAAGTCGAACGCGAAGGACGCCCTCGCGCGCCATCGCTTCCTGGAGACCCTCCACGCGCACCTCGACGCGGGGAATCCCGTGCGTACGCTCGAGGTGCCCGACGACCAGCGGGCGAGCCTGCACGAGCTCCACCTCATCACGGCGAAACCCGTGATGTACATCGCCAACGTCGACGAGGACGGTTTCGAGAACAACCCGCACCTGGACGCGGTGCGCGCCGCGGCGGAGCGCGAGGGGGCCGGCGTGGTGGCCGTGTGCGCGCGCATCGAGGCCGAGCTGGCGCAGCTCGAGCCGGACGAGCGGGCCGAGTTCCTCACCGAGCTCGGATTCGAGGAGCCGGGCCTGGACCGCGTGATCCGGGCCGGGTACGACCTCCTCGGCCTGCAGACCTTCTTCACCGCCGGGCCCAAGGAAGCACGCGCGTGGACCGTCGAGAAGGGCGCTACGGCGCCGCAGGCGGCCGGACGGATCCACACGGACATGCAGCGCGGGTTCATCCGGGCCGAGGTCGTTGCCTACGACGACTTCGTGGCCTGCCGCGGCGAGCAGGGCGCCAGGGACGCCGGCAAGTGGCGCCTGGAGGGCAAGCAGTACGTCCTGCGGGAAGGCGACGTCGTCCATTTCCGGTTCAACGTCTGACCGTCCCGTCCGCCTGCGCGGGCGTGGATGGCCGCGGGCGCTGCGCGCCCTCGCAATTGTCTGTCGGGAATTGGGTATCGAGGTGGTGACCCGACCCGGTCGGGAGGCCGGGATCGGGGTGGCCACCGCGACCCCGGCCCGTGCAGTCGCTGAATCCAGGGGGCAGGACCGGGCGCGATCGCCCGGCAACGCCGGCTTCGGCCCCGGCTTGACACCCCACGGACCGGGCGCCAGAATTCCGCGCTTCCCGCCGCGTGGCGATGTAGCTCAGTCGGTTAGAGCACAGCATTCATAATGCTGGTGTCGCTGGTTCAAGTCCAGCCATCGCCACCAATTTACTCCTGTAAATTCAATCTCTTGCGGAAGATCTCGGGCCCGCGTCACGGGGCCGTCGCGCCGGCGGCGCGGGTCGTGGCCGGCGGCCGGCGGGGGCTTCAGCCCGCAGCCACCTCCGCCAGCGCGCGGCGCAGGTCGTCGGTGTCGGCGGCGCCGACGAGCGCGCGCCGGTTGTCGATGACGTAGGTCGGGGTGCCGGTCACGCCCACGCGCGTGGCCGCCTCGTGGTACTGGCGCAACCGGGCGGCGTATGCCGGATCGGTCCACGCCGCCTCGACGCGTGCCTCGTCCATGCCGCACTCCGCGGCGATCCCCCGCAGGACCTCCGGATCGCCAATGTTGCGCCGCTCGCCGAAGTAGGACCGGAACAGCCGCTCGTGGATGCACGCGAAGGTCTCGCGGCCGGCATCCTTCGCTGCCTCCGCCAGCAGCAGGGCGCGGCGCGAGTTGGTGGTGAAGGTGCGCTCGACGATCGGCAGGCCCTCGTCGGCCGCCATGCGGGACAGGGCGTCCATCATCCGCCGCCACTGGTCCGGCGGGTAGCCGAGCTCCTCCACCGGCTTGCCCTCGGCGGGGTTGTCGGGGTGGATCTCGATGTTCGCCCACAGGATGTCCAGCTCGAACTCATCGGCCAGCTGCAGCAGGCGGTGCGCGCCGACGTAGCAGAACGGGCAGATGTAATCGGAGAACACGGTGACCGGGATGCGCATGGCGGACTCCAGATCCTGTCCGGGTTGGACCGCGACCGGCGAGGCGGGTTTCCCCGGGGCGTGCGCCCGCGGGTCGGCTCAGAAGCGCACGCGGTACTGCGTCGGCTCCAGCGTGAAGCGGCGGATCGACGGCGCATTCAGCATGTACACGCGGGGATGGTCCCGGAACTCGAACACCCGGTAGATCCAGTAGCGCTTGCGATGGGCCATGGCCATCGCGAGCTCGTGGGCGGTGAGGTACAGCGGCGTCTCCTTGCGGAAGCGCGTCGTCTTCACCTGGATGTAGCGCGCCGTGCCGTCGACGCTGTATGACAGGATCTCGAATCCCGAGCCCTCGCCGTACTCGGCGGATACGTGCTCGATGCTCTCCGCGTACTTCCGTTGTCCCTGCGCGCGCAGGCGCCGGCGCTCGAACGCCAGCACGAACTGTTCGCCCGCGCTGGCGAGTGAGCGGTTGCGCTGTTCCTTTTCCAGGTAGTCGACGCCGGCGATCAGCTCGCGGTGCTCCGGGTCGTCGGAGTCCGCCGCCTCCGGTCGCGGTTCGGGTGGGCGGTCGAGCACGCGCCGCGGCTCGAGGTACTCCAGCTCCGGAAGGGTCCGGACAGGGCGGAACACGGCGCCCTCCATCAGTTCCAGCATGTGCGGATGATTGTGCAGGTACTCGCGTACGGCCCGTACCAGGGACTGGCGGTATCCCCAGGCCGGCGCGTGCACGATCGAGTAGGGGAGGCCGTTGTCGATCAGGATGGCGGCGATCTGGCGATGGCGTTCCTGGACCGAGTCCGCGTCGCGGTCGCTCGGTCGCCGGACGAGCGCGTTCCAGCTGCTCATCGTTCCGGAGGATCGGCCCCGCAGCTCGGCCTGGAGCATGGTGAAGTAGTCACGGACTGCCGCACGGAGCTCGTTGTCCGTCCATTCCTCGTTGTGCGCATCCATACTGCGCCCCCGGTGCATGGTCCTGCAGTGCAAGGTTGTGACGCCGCGCGTCCGGATGGTCGCGATCTGCGCCCGCGCCCGCCCGCAACTACAGGCGAATGCCCTTTGCACGCAAACTTCAGGCCGGAAAGCATCCCTGTCGCGCCGCGACGGGTCAAGGCGCACGGATGGACGGAGAACGGCGCGAGCGGCCGGGCGGATACGGGGTCGTCCGTGAGCGGGCAGGCGGAACCGCCGATTCCCGGATGCTGCGGTCCCGCCGGCGGGCTGTCGGCGGAACGTCGGGCGCACGTTGGCCGGATGACGGCACCGGCACTGGCCCGGTGGCAACGCGGCGACCGGCCGGGGCGCGCCCGCTGTCGCCGCCTTGCAAACCGGGACGGGGCCGTGAATCATGGCGCCGGGCGCCCGCGGGCCGCGCCCTTGTCTGCTGTCCGCCCCCCGCTGCGCGCGGGGCGCGGCACACTCCGGAGATACCCACGTGTCCGACACCGCGGAGCGCGCGACGCACGCACCGGCGGAGCGGCCCGCCTGGTTGCCGGCGGCGCCTTCGCTGTTCCTCCTGTTCTGGTCGGCCGGATTCAGCTTCGGCAAGCTCGGCCTCGCGCATGCGCCCCCGATGACCTTCCTGGCGCTGCGCTACGGTACCGTGCTGGCGGTGTTGCTGCCGCTCGCGCTCGTCCTGCGGCCGCCACTGCCGCGCCGGGCCGCCGACTGGGGCCATCTGGCGGTCGTCGGATTCGTGCTGCAGGCGGTGTACTTCGCACTGACGTACACGGCATTCAAGCTGGGCGTGTCCGCGGGCGGGGTTGCGCTCATCGTGTCGCTGCAGCCGATCCTGGTGGCGCTGGTCGTGCCCTGGACCGCGGGCGAGCGCGTTGGTGCGCGACGCTGGACGGGCCTGGTGCTGGGACTGGCCGGCGCGGTGCTGGTGATCGTCGCCCGTTCCGCCGTGGCGGCGCCGTCGACGGTCGGCATTCTCGTCGCCGTGTGCGCCCTGCTCGCGATCACGGCGGGCACGCTGTACGAGAAGCGCTTCGGCGTGAGTCATCACCCGGTGACGTCGAACGCCGTGCAGTACACCGTGGCGTTCGCGGTCATCCTGCCGCTCGCCTGGGCGACGGAGGCGATGCACGTCGAGTGGGTGCCGGCGCTCTACGTGGCGCTCGGCTACCTCGTCGTATGCAACTCGCTGATCGCGATCACGCTGCTGCTCGCGATGATGCGCTGGGGCGAGGCCTCGAAGGTGTCCGCCCTGTTCTTCCTCGTGCCGCCCGGGGCGGCCCTGGTCGCATGGCTCGTGCTGGGCGAGACGATGCCCCCGATGGCCTGGCCCGGCATCGCGCTCGCGGCCCTCGGTGTCGGGCTCGTCACGCGATCCCCGTGACGGTACCGCTCAGAAGCGGTTGGCGGTGAATTCGAAGGCCGACACGCGGCCGGAGAGCTCGGAGACCGACAGGGCCGGCTGCGCGGGCACGGTGGCGCTGGGCCACGCCTCCATCGCCGACTCGTACTGCCGCACGAGGGTCGCGTACGCGCTGGCGTCGGCCGCGCGCAGCACGTCGGCGTGCTGCTCCAGCAACTCGCGCCCGACGTGCACCATGCCGTAGCCGTCCTGGTACTCGTGCCCGTGCTCGAAGTGCCCGTCGTCGATCGAATCCCCGTACTCGTGCCGGGCCTGCAGCAGCAGGGCGGTCAGCGCGCGACTGATGAAGGTCGGGTCGTGGCGCCGCGAGGCGTCGACGTCGGACATGGCATGCGCGATCGCGTCCCGGGTGCGCTCGTAGTCCGACTCGACGTCGGACCAGGACGGCCTGGTGCCGGCGATCCGGGCCAGGTCGCGGATCCGCTCGGCCACGTCCTCGAGGCCGCGTTGCTCCAGCGCTTCCTCGAGCTGCGGCAGGATCTCCGCCGCCGGATGGGCGAGGTGCATGGCGGCGACGTCACCCTGTCCGGCGCGGTACAGGTCGCGGGCGACGCGCAGGTGGCCCAGCGCAAGGGCCAGGTCGGTGTAGTAGACGCCGGGGCTCCTGGCGGCGTCCGGTCCGCCGGAGCCTTCGCCCGCCTCGCCGCCCTCGCCACCGGCGCCGGAATCGAACACGCCCATCGGGCTGAACGCGCCCTCGCCGCCTTCTCCGCCCTCCATCCCGGCGTCGGCGCCCGCGCGGGTCGCCTCCGACTCGGCGGCTTCGCCGCCTTCGCCGCCGGTGTCGGCCGATGCGAGCAGGTAGCTCGAGGCGTGCGTCCGGGGGGCGGCCGGCACGCCGTCTGTCGCCATCGCGGGCGGCGTGCCCAGCACCATGAAGGCGCCGACACCGATCCACAGCTTGGTTCGCTGATCGCTCATGGGTCCTCCGGCAGACCGCGTCAGGAGGCCGGTCCGGGCGGACGGGGGCCTCGGTTCGAGAAATCGGCAGGAGGGTGCACGGATCGCCCGAGGAATGCAAGTGATTCGCATTTCCGGTATTCTCGAACTCCGTCGGCGAGCCCCTGGAGAAATCCCTCCGTGATCGTGTGCATCGGCAACGTGCTGACCGGGGAAGCCGTCGACCGGCTGCGGTCGCGGCTGGACGAGGTCCCCTTCCGAGACGGTCGAGAGACGGCCGGTTGGCATGCCCGCGGCGTGAAGCGCAACCTCCAGGCGGACGCCGGCGATGCCGGCGTGGCCGCGCTGCGCGAGGAGGTGGGGCGCGCGATCCGCGAGCACCCGCTGTTTCAGATGGCCGTCCGTCCCCGGCGGATCATGCCCCTGCGCTTCAGCCGCTATCGTGAGCACATGACCTATGGCAGCCACGTCGACGACGCCGTGATGAACGGGCCCGACGGACCGCTCCGCACCGACGTGTCGTTCACCCTCTTCCTGTCGGCGCCCGACGACTACGATGGCGGGGCGCTGGTGACGGACACCACGGCCGGTGAGCAGAGCTACAAGCTGCCCGCCGGCTCGATGGTGGTCTACCCCGCCTCGACCCTGCACCGCGTCGCGGCGGTGACCCGGGGTGAGCGCCTCGCGGCCGTTGGCTGGGCCCAGAGCCAGGTGCGAGACCCGGCGCAGCGCGAGATCCTGTTCGATCTCGACACGGCGCGGCGGCAACTGTTCGAGCGCGACGGCAAGACGGCCGAGTTCGATGCGCTCAGCAAGAGTGTCGCCAACCTGGTGCGCATGTGGGCGGACGTGTGAGTCAGTGGGTGCGGCGGCTGAAGTAGCGGCCGCCCTCGAAGCGGTCGAAGAAGCGGCCGAGGGCCGGGTGCTCGATCTGCTCCCCGCTGGGGTCGGGCTCGAGGTGACGCTCGGCGACGTAGGTCATGTGCCCGGCGCCGTCCACCAGCACGTGGTACCAGGGTGCGTCCCGCGGCGGGCGGCTGCGCGCCATGACCTCGTACCAGTCCTCCGATCCCTGGTACTCCGGGTCGACGTCCACGACCACGCCACGGTAATCGAACCGGCGATGATGGATGACCTGGCCGATGTGGAATTTCGGATCTGCCATCGTGGCTGTCCCCCGGGTGGCGGGATGGGGGCTCCCCCCGGTCGTCAGCGCCACTCCAGGCGCTTGATTGCGTAAGCGTGGAGCTTGGCGCAGTAGCGGTCAATCCGGTGGTCGAGATAGCCCGCGCGCCAGTGGCGCAAAAGCCGGCCGATGAACAGGGCCACGCGCCGGAACGGATGGACACCGTCGAGCAGCTGCACGTCGCTGTCGTCGGGACGCTCGGTGGGCGTCAGGTACTTGAGCGCGCCGTAGTGCCGGTAGCCGCGGAAGTGATCCAGCCAGGCCCGCACGAAGGGCATGTCCACGACCTCGAACACGCCGCGCAGGATGTCGACGGTCCAGGTCGGGGGCAGGCCGGGCACGACGTCGGAGGCGTTGACCACCCGGTAGACCGGCGCCTTGATCTCGAAGCCGAACTCTTCGCCGCCCACACGCGGTGCACCGAAGGTGTAGCAGGCGGCCAGGCGGTCCGAGTCCAGGTCCCGCGTGGCGACCATCGCCAGTGCACCGCCGAGCGAGTGGCCGGTGACGAACAGGCGATCGCACGCCAGCCCCGCGACGGCGGCGCCCACCGGCTGGCGTACCTGCTGGTAGGCGAGCCAGAACCCGTGGTGGATGCGTGCGCCGCGCGCATCGTACAGATAGGCATCCAGGTCGGTGCGGATATCGGAGAAGTCCTTCTCCGTGCCCCGGAAGGCAAGCACCGCCATGCGGTCCGATTCGCGATGAGCGAGATATGCCTGGGTGCCCCCGTTGCAGAAGGTGTCGACCAGCGTGAAACCGAGTTCCGCGAGGCCGGCCTCGAGGGCCGCGCGCCCATCCGCGTTGCGCTCGCCGGAGCTCGCCCGAAGTTGGCGCAGCAGGCGCCGCACCGCATCCGGGTCGTCCTGCCGTGCCACGATGTCCGTGGCCAGTCCGTCGAGGAAGGCGTCGTCGCCTTCGAAGCGCTCGTAGGCGAGGCGCGAGAGCCGCGCCATCAGCAGGGCTCCGCGGTCGCTGTACGCGGCGCGGCCGGTGGGCAGCACGAGCAGGCGCTGCTCGAGGGTCGGGTCCGCGGCGGGAAGAGGGCTCGTCGAGACCATCGAAGGGTTACCTCGCAGGGATCGGCCGCTTCGGCGTGCCGGGATCGATGCGGGCGTGGGGGCGGGTCACGGACATCAGGTGAACGTATCGAAGGCCGTGTCGATGACCAGCTCGACCAGCCCGGTGCGCAAGCGCTCCACGCGGGTGAGCGCGATCCCGGCCTGGCGCAGCGCGTGCATCTCGGCCAGCGCCTTCTTCGCCCGCACGAGGTCGCGGAAGTCCGGTTCGGTGAGCTCGCGCGCGGCCAGCAGCCCGGTCCAGCGGCGCAGGTCCGATCGGATGCCACGGACGAAGGCGTCGGCATCCTCTCGCGCCGCGTCCTCGAGGCCGGCGCCGGCCTCGCGCGCCAGGGTCTTCACGCCGTCGTGCAGCGCCGCCCGGAAGGCATCGAAACGGTTCATGCGCCGGCACCGCCGGTGCACGCGGCGGCCGCTCGCTTGTTGGCCTCGAGACAGATGATCTCGTCGAAGGCATCGGCAAAGATGCGCCGCGACTCCGTGACGAACGCGGGGTCGAGCGTGCCCTCGCGCCGCCAGCGCGCCAGGAAGCGGCCCAGCAGGGCGCCGTCCGGGTCGACCAGGAGCTTCCACTGGCGGGTCGAGACGCCGTTGCGCGGGACGCCGCGCGCGTACTCGTAGGCGCGCTGCAGATCGACCGCGAGCTGCTCGGCGGCCGCTTCGTGCCGGGCGTAGGGGTCGCCGGCGTGCGCGGTGAGGGCCAGCGTCCGGGCCTTGAGGGATGTGGCGAACTCGTAGGCGCGCGGGCTGTAGGCCCCGATGAGCGGCGTGCACGCGGCGGCCGCCACCAGGATCGCCAGCAGCGCCGCGACACGCGCGCAGGCGGCGCGCGGCCTCGGGATCGGATGCATGGAGTCGCGCGCTCCCGCCGGGATATGTTCAAGGACATAACGCTACCACGTCCGGCATCGCCGCGCCACGGCCCGCATCACGCGCGCAGGTCGCGGTGCATGAGCACGACGCCGGGGTCCTCGGGGCTCGTGCGGATGCTGAACCCCAGGTATTCCGCAAGCGTGCGCATGGGTTCGTTGTTGCTCAGGGTCTCGCCCTCCATCACGTGCAGCCCGCGATCGCGCGCCGCGTCCATCAGGCCGCGCATGAGGCGGCTGCCGAGCCCCGTGCCCTGCCATTCGTCCGCGACCGCGATCGCGAACTCGCAGCTCTCGCCGTCCGGCGTGATCGTGTAGCGCGCCACGCCGAGCTGCACCTCGTGCCCGTCGTGCTCGGTCACCGCGACCAGCGCCATTTCGCGGTCGTAATCGATCTGTGTGAAGCGCACCAGCATCTCGCGCGAGAGCTCGTGCAGGCTCGCCATGAAGCGCGCGTAGCGCGACGAGTCGGAGAGCTCGCGCACGAATGCCTGCTCGATCCCGGCATCTTCCGGGCGGATCGGCCGGATCGTGATTTCCGTGCCGTCGCGGGCCGTGAAGCGATCGTGCCGGTGTGCCGGATACGGATGGATGGCCATGTGCCCGTACGGCACGGTGGAGGCGGGCGCGCGCTCGACGACGATGCGCGCGTCGACGGCCGACACGCCTGCCGGGCTGGCTACCAGCGGGTTGATGTCGAGCTCGATCACCTCGGGCAGCTCGCACACGAGCTCCGACACCGCGATCAGCACATGCCGCAGCGCGGCGTGGTCGATCGCCGGCAGATTGCGCCAGTCGTCGAGCATGCGCGCGACGCGCGTCCCCGCGACGAGACGGTCGGCGATGAAGCCATTGAGGGGAGGCAGGGCGACCGCGCGGTCGTGCACGATCTCGACCGCCGTTCCGCCGGACCCGAAGCTGATGACCGGGCCGAAGACCGCGTCGCGCACGATGCCCACCATGAGCTCGCGACTGTGCGGCGCGGTGTGCATGGGTTCGAGCGTCACGCCCCGAAGCCGGGCGTCCGGGCGATGGGCCCGTGCCGATGCCGTGATCTGCCGCCAGGCGTCGCGCACGTCGTGGCGGTTCGCGAGGCCCAGGCGCACGCCGTCGACGTCCGACTTGTGCGGGATGTCCGGCGAGTCGACCTTCATCGCGAGGGGGAAGCCGAGTGCCGTGGCGTGCTCCAGGGCCTCGGCCTCGGTGGCGGCGCCTCTGGGCGGGTGCGTCGGGATCCCGAATGCGGCCAGGACGGCCTTCGACTCCGATTCGGACAGCGTGCCGCGCCCCTCGGCGAGGGCGGCCTCGATGAGGTCGCGCGCGGCGTCCACGTCCGGTTCCTCGCGGCGTGCCCGCGGGCCGGGCACCTGGAGCAGCAGCTCGCGGTTGCGCCGCCGCTGGACCAGGTACGAGAACGCCTCCACGGCGGCCTCGGGCGACCCGAAGTGCGGCAGCCGCGACGCGAAGAAGCGCTGGCGCGCCTCGGCCACGCGGGCCCCACCCATCCAGCAGGCCAGCAGCGGCTTGCGGGTGCGGCCGCGTGCGTCGATGATCACGTCGGCTGCCTGCGTCGGCTCGGACATGGCCTGCGGCGTCAGGATGGCCAGCACGCCGTCGAGCGACCGGCTCTCCAGGCAGGCGGACACCGCCTCCGCGTAGCGCGCGGGCGGCGCGTCGCCGAGGATGTCGACGGGGTTCGAGCGCGACCACCCGGGCGGAAGCTGCGGCTCCAGCCGCGCGAGCGTCTCGGGCTCCAGCGCCGGCAGCGACACGTCCAGGTCGGCGGCGCGGTCGGCGGCGAGCACGCCCGGGCCGCCGGCATTGGTCACGATCCCCAGGCGGTTGCCGGCGTCGCCCGGATGCTCGGCGAGGATCTGCGCGGCCGAGAACAGTCGGTCGATGCTGTCCACGCGCACGACCCCGGCGCGCTGCATCGCGGCGTCGAAGGCGTCGTCACCCCCGACCAGGGCGCCGGTGTGGGACATGGCGGCGCGCGACCCGGCCTCGTGCCGCCCGGCCTTGACCACGATGACCGGTTTCACCCGCGCGGCGCTGCGCAGCGCGCTCAGGAAGCGGCGCGGGTGGTGAATGCCCTCGATGTACAGCAGGATGCTCGACGTCTCCCGGTCGAGCGCGAGGAAGTCGATCACGTCGCCGAAATCGACGTCCGCCGCGTCGCCGAGCGACACGACCGCCGAGAACCCGATGCGTCTCGGCTCCGCCCAGTCGAGGATCGCCGTGCACAGGGCGCCGGACTGGGAGACGAGCGCCAGGCGCCCGGGCACCGCGCTGTTGCGACTGAAGCTGGCGTTCAGGTGGCGCGACGGGCGCAGCATGCCGAGACAGTTCGGGCCAAGCACGCGCACGCCGAAGCTGCGTGCACAGCCCTGCAGCACGCTCTCGCGCTGGCGTCCCTCGGGCCCGGCCTCGCCGAAGCCGGCGGACATCACGATCGCCACGCCGATGCCGTGCGCCCCGCATTCGCGCACGATCTGCGCGACCGTGTCGGCCGGGGTCGCGATGATGGCCAGGTCGATGGGCGCATCCACCTCGCCGACGCGGGCGTGGCAGGGGAGTCCGTACACGGTCTCGTGGTGCGGGTTGACGGGGTAGAGCGGGCCGGTGAATCCGTCGCGCTGGAGGTTCCGCAGCACGCAACCGCCCACGGACTCGGGCTTCTCGCCCGCGCCGACGACGGCGATGGCGCGCGGCGCGAAGAGTCGGTTCAGGTAGTGGGGCCGTTTCACGGCTGTACCGGCGTCCGGTGCGGGGTCGGCGGGCCATGATGCGGGAGCCCGGTGCACCCCCTGCGGCGCCATCCTGCGCCGTCGGCGCGCCCTGTTCCGGACCGCCAGGTCCGCTCAATGGGCGTACGAATCTCCGGCATGGCCCGCTATTCTCCGAGGACGGTCTTCCGGTAGAGATCCTTCAGCCGTCCGTCCGGATCGTATCGTGCCTTGAGGCGCTTGTATGCCTCCCGGCCGAACTGCGACCAGAATTCCTCTTCCCCGTAGTACGAGTTCGAGTACAGCGACTTGAGGCCGCCAAGCTCCGTGAGCTTGCGCTCGATCTTCTGGTTGAAGTGCCCGTCGGGGTACTCCTCGCGCGTGCGGATCACGTCCCAGAAACCGAAGTTCACGTACAGCACGTCGGGGTCGAGCGGGTAGAGGTCGAAGTGGCGCTCGCGCCGCGGCTCGCGGAGCGGGCAGATCCACACCGGCCGGATCCCGATCTCGCGGTCGAAGAAGTCGAGGAACTCGGGGGCGCGGTCGACCGGGATGTCGACGTCCTGGATGACCGACTCCGTGTGGATACCGCGCACGCGGTTGAGCGCGGCCATCACGCCCCAGCGCGCGTTCCAGCGCATGATCTTCTGGTACGTCACCGAATTGAGCCGGCGGCGGCCGAACAGTCGCCGGACGAGCGGGTTCTGGGCGAAGACGTTCTTCGAACACCAGAACCAGTCCGTGTCCCAGCGCCAGATGTAGTCGCGCACGCGGAGATAGTCCTCCGCGCGCGTGCGGATGGAGCGATAGTAGATGGCGTAGCCGTAGTCGCTCGTCCAGGGCGCCTCGGCCACGAACCGGCCCTGCGTCAGGTAGATCTCGTCGAGGGAGAACACGGTGCCGTCGATGAAGTCCGCGTCGCCGGCCTCGCAGGCGCGCTTCAGGGCCGAGAAGAACGCGCGCGGTTCGTCGAAACGCGTGTGCCGAATCTGCACGTACGGCTTCACCGGCACGGTGCGCGCCCGCACGCGCAGCGCATAGCCCAGTGTCCCGTACGAGTTGGGGAAGCCGTGGAACAGGTCGGCGTGCTCGTTGTCCGGCGTCGCGGTGACGATCGCGCCGTCGCCGGTGAGGATGTCGAGCGCGTCGATCGTGGCGTGCACCAGCCCGTAACGGAACGACGACGATTCGATGCCGACACCGGATACGGCGCCACCGATGGTAATGGAGCGGAGCTCGGGTACGACGGCCGGCATCACGCCCCGGGCGAGGCAGGCATCGACGAGGTCGGCGTAGGGCGTCATGCCCTCGACGTCGACCGTGCCCGCGGCCGGGTCCACGTCGAGCACGTGCCGGAAGTCGCGCACGTCGAGTTGGCGTGCCGCATGCGCCCGGTCGCGGAACAGGTTCGAGGTGTCCTTGTCCAGGCGTACGTCGGTGCCGGACGCGCGGTACTCCGCGCGCAGGCGCTCCCTGCGTGCCTGGTGCTGCCGGATTGCCGGGTTCGCCGCCATGCCGTCTCCGTCGAGGACCTTCAGCCGCCGGGCTCGATGCTGCCCGGGTCCGCCCCGAAATCCGGGGCGTACAGGTAACGCCGGCTCATGGGATAGTCGTAGTCGACGTTGCCCTTGCTGTACACGATCTGGAACAGGTGCGTGTAGCCCTTCGGCGAACGGAACATCTCCGCGCAGCCGTAGAGGTACACGCGCCAGTTGCGGCGGAACCGCTCGTCGAAACGCTGCGGGTCGATCCGGCGGATCTCCTCCCAGTGACGGTCGAAGCGCTCGGCCCAGGCGTCCAGGGTGAGCGCGTAGTGCCGGCGCAGGTTCTCGATGTCGAGGATCTCGAGCCCGCATTGCTCCATGATGTTCATCGTCTGCGTCAGGCTCGGGATCCAGCCGCCGGGAAACACGTGCTTGCGGATGTAGAACTCGGTCTCGTAGGCACCAACGTGCCCGATGAAGTGCAGCACGCCGATGCCGCCCGGCTTCGTCGCCCGGGCGAGCGCCTCGACCGATTCGCGCAGCTGGTCGCGGCCGGCATGCTCGAGCACGCCCACGTGCGCGACCTTGTCGAACTGCTCGTCGATCTCGCGGTGATCCGCCTCCTTCACGACCATGTGTTCGGCCATTCCGTGGCGCTCGATGTCCGTGCGCAGGTCGCGGACCTGCTCGGTCGTCGTGTTGTATCCGGTCACGTGCACACCGTATTCCCGCTGCGCGTGGTACATCAGGCCGCCCCAGCCGCAGCCGATATCCGCCATGCGCTCGCCGGGGCGAAGCCGCAGCTTGCGGCAGACGTGGTCGAGCTTGTTGCGCTGGGCCTCCTCGATCGTCTGCGTGCCTTCCTTCCAGTAGGCGCAGGTGTAGGTCAGCGTGGGGTCGTCGAGCCAGTAGCGGAAGAACTCGCGCGGCAGGCCGTAATGGAAGCGGGCGTTCCGCTTCGCCTGTTGCACGCTGTGGTTGGAGAAGCGTCGCTCGTGCCAGCGGTTGCGTACCGCGACGAGAGGGTTCGGCGTGGAGTAGTCGCTGTCGTAGCTGGCGCGGAAGACGGCGAGCAGGTCGCCGTCGATTTCGATTTCCTGGTCGAAGAAGGATTCCAGCAGGCCGACGTGACCGAACAGGACCGTATTGCGTTCCGCCCGCGGGGACTTGAACCGGATGCGGGCCTCCGGCTCGCCGCTGCTGTTGCGGAACTCGGTGCCATTGCTGAAGTGGACTGCGATGCGTGCGTCGGTTTGGCGGAGGGCCGACTCCAGGCCCTTGCGCAGAAGCGATGCCGCGAGCATGCGTGACCCTCCCATTGGCAGACGTCGCCTCGTACTCCCGGGAGAATTCAATACGCAGCGCCGCCGTCGGCGTCAACCCCGCGGACCGGGCCGGACCCGTTGCCGTTGCGTGCTCCGGCCTGCCGCGTGGCCCGCGGAGGCCGCGCCCGTGCCGATGGCGGCCGACGCGATGCCCGGTGGCGCCCGGGGAATCCCCGGGCGTCCGGCCGGTCCAATCGGGCGTCGACATGCCGCCGGGATCCGGCCAGCCGCTGCCGGCAGGTGCCGCCTGGTCTATGCTCTGGGAAATCCCGGCCCGACGACAGGCGACCGCCGGCGACCACGACGTCGCGAATGGAGTGAAACCGATGACATCCGAAATCACCGCCGCCGGGCTCCACGAGCTGCGCGAGGACCTGGAGCAACGCATGGAAGAGGTCGCGGAGGAGATCCGGCGCGAGCTGTCGCAGTCCGACCACGAGCATTACATCGACCTCGCCGGGCAGGTGGGCGACCTCGAGGACCAGGCGCTGGCGGACCTGCTCGTCGACGAGAACCTGGCCGACATCCATCACCATGTGCAGGAATACCGCGCCATCGACGCGGCGCTGCTGCGCATGGCCGACGGCACGTATGGCGAGTGCGTGGATTGCGGCAACCCGATCGCCCCGGATCGCCTCCGTGTGAATCCGACGAGCATCCGGTGTGTCGCCTGCCAGGCACAGCACGAGAGGACCCACGCCCACGAGGGGTATCACACGCTGTGACCCGAACGGAATCCACGAGGAGGGAACCATGACCGATATCGCCGCATTGCTGGGCCGCGAGGCGGAGGCGCTGCTGCACCACGAGAGCACCGGCATCCCGCGCGCCCACCTGCACCTTCCGGGCCCCGACTTCGTCGATCGTGTGATGACGGCGACCGACCGGCCGCCCGCCGTGCTGCGCAACCTGCAGACGATCTTCAACACGGGCCGGCTCGGCGGCACGGGGTACCTGTCGATCCTGCCCGTGGACCAGGGTGTGGAGCACTCCGGCGGCGCGTCGTTCGCGCCCAACCCGATGTACTTCGACCCGGAGAACATCGTTCGCCTCGCCCTCGAGGGCGGCTGCAACATGGTCGCATCCACCCTGGGCGTGCTGGGTGCGGTGGCCCGGCGCTACGCGCACCGGATCCCGTTCCTGGTCAAGCTCAATCACAACGAGCTGCTCACCTACCCGAGCGAGCACGACCAGACCCTGTTTGCGAACGTGGACCAGGCGTTCGAGATGGGGGCCGTGGCGGTCGGCGCCACGATCTATTACGGATCGCCCGAGTGCCGCCGCCAGATCGAGGAGGTCTCGACCGCGTTCGCGCATGCGCACGAGCTCGGCATGGTCACCGTGCTGTGGGCCTACCTGCGCAACCCCGCGTTCAAGCACGAGGGCGTGGATTACCACACGGCGGCGGACCTGACCGGACAGGCGAACCACCTGGCGGCGACCATCGAGGCCGATATCGTCAAGCAGAAGCAGGCCACGGTGAACGGCGGCTACACGGCCCTGAACTTCGGCCAGACGCACGAGCGTGTGTACAGCGAGCTCGCCGGCGAGAACCCGATCGACATGACGCGCTACCAGGTGGCCAACTGCTACATGGGGCGCATCGGCATGATCAACTCCGGCGGCGGCTCGGGGAAGGACGACCTGCACCAGGCCGTGCGCACGGCGGTGATCAACAAGCGTGCCGGCGGGATGGGCCTGATCACCGGGCGCAAGGCGTTCCAGAAATCGATGGAGGAGGGCGTCGAGATCCTGCACGGCGTGCAGGACGTCTATCTGTCGAGCGACGTGAGCGTCGCCTGACGCCCGCGCGCCGCGCCGGCGCCGTCAACGCGTGCGTCGCTTGCGTTTCCGCGCGCGCGCCCGCTTGCCGGACGCGAGCGGTGCACGCCCGCGTCCCTCCTCGGCCAGCGCCGCGGCCGTGGCGCGAAACTCCGCATCGGCGGCCATCGCGGTCGCGGAAAGCAAGTGTCGGCGACGCCAGTTCGGATAGCCGTTGGTCGTACCCGGCAGGTTCGCCGGGTCACCCCGGCCGGTCACGTCCTCCGGCTGCACCATCATCACGCGGCTCGGCGCGCGCGCGAGATAGCGATGCACCGCGCGTCGCAGCGGCGCATCGAGATCGGGTACGTCGCGCGCCTCCGTGCCCGTGCCCTCCGGCAGCAGGCCCTCGCGCGCGAGCGCGGCGAGCAGCGCGTTGCGATCGTGCTCGCGCTGCGCGACCTGGCGATCGCGCAGTTCGGCCGTCGGATAGAGATCGAGCTCGGTGCGCAGCGCCAGGTCGCGCCCGGTCCAGTACCCGTGCAGCGGCGGCAGGTCGTGCGTGCCCACCGTGGCGAGCGCCTGGCGCGGGTATTCGCCGGGCGCGCGGAACGCCCCGTCGCCGTGCTTCTCGAAGTACAGCACCCGGTACGAGTGCACCTCGGCCGGTGCGAACGCGCCGCGGACCTCGTCCGGGACGGTGCCCAGGTCCTCCCCGATCACCATGCAGCGGTTGCGCTGGCTCTCCAGCGCCAGGATGCCGAGCAGGTCTTCGAGCGGGTAGTGCACGTAGGCGCCGCGGTCCGGCTGCTGGCCCGCGGGCACCCAGTACAGGCGGAACAGGCCCATCGCGTGGTCGATGCGCAGGGCGCCGGCGTGCCGCATGTTGCTGCGCAGCGTGGCGATGAACGGGGCGTAGGCCGCATCCACCAGGCGCTCGGGGACCATGGGCGGCAGGCTCCAGTCCTGCCCGTTGAGATTGAAGTCGTCGGGCGGGGCGCCCACGCTCGCGCCGCGTGCGTACAGACCCTCGTCGCCCCAGGCCTCCGCGCCGTGGCCATCCACGCTCACCGCCAGGTCGAGGTACAGCCCGAGCGCGAGGCCCGCGTCGCGGGCGCGCGCGGCGGCGGCCGTGAGCTGCTCGTCGGCGAGCCACTGCAGGTATTCGAAGAACGCCACGCGATGAGCGTGCGTGGCCGCGAACACGGACACCTCGGGCGAGTGGGGATCGCGATAGGCGGCGGGCCAGTCCAGCCAGCCCCGGCTGCGCGCGGTGCCCGCCGCGAGATGCTCCTGCAGGGCCTCGAACAGCGCGTGCCGCCGCAGGCGCTCGCCGCGTGCCTCCCGGAAGCGTGCGAAGGCGCGCCCGCGGCCCGTGTCCCGGTCCATGTGCGACTGCCGGAAGGTCTCGAACAGGGCCTCCAGCACCGGCCGCTTGAGTGCGGCGACCGCCCCGTAATCGATGCGCTCCGAGGCGCGAGCGGCGTCGAGGTCCTCCTGGAACGCCGCCTCGCGCACCTGCGCGGCCGCGCGCGGACACTCGGCCAGCTCGGGGACCGCCAGCGGGTCGATGTAGAGCATGTTCAGGAACAGCCGACTGGACGGACTGTACGGCGCGCAGTGGCCGGGGTCGTGCGGCGACAATGCATGCAGGGGATTGAGTCCGACGCCGTCGGCGCCCAGCTGGCGGCAGGTCTCGGCGAGCTCGCCGAGCGTCGTGAAATCGCCCATGCCCCAGTCACGCTCGCCGCGCAGCGCATACAGCTGCACGGCCATGGCCCAGATGCGGCCGTCATGGCGCAGCACGGGCGGGACGAAGCATTCCTCCGGGCACACGATCAGGCGCATCGCGGCGACCGCGCGGCCCGATTCCCGCGTCACCTCGAACTGGTGGTAGCCGAGTCCCGGGTCCACGGACAGCGCGAGGCTGACGCGCAGGCACGGCGTGCCGTCGGCCTCGCCGCGCGCCGTCTCGGGCAGCTCCGCCGGGACCGCCGTTCCCTCGTGAACGGCGCCCGACTCGGCCACCAGGCGCCAGCGCAGGGGGCGCGCCGCGTCGTCCGCGGCGACGGTCAGCGGGACGCGGGCCCCGTGCCCGGTTGCCCGCACGACCTGCACCGGCGGCAGCATGCGGCGCCACGCGCGCTGTTCGCGCTCGGCGATGGCCGCGTGGACGTCCTCGTCGCGCTCCGACTCGATCCCCATCGCGCGCAGCAGGGCGCGACGCGTGTCGTTGCCGGTCTCGCGGTAACCGCCCCAGATGTCGTGGTACCCGGCACCGATGCCGGCCAGCGCCGCGAGGTGCGCGAGCGCCGTGTCGTCCGTCACGGGACCTCCGGCGGTTCGCGCTCGATCTCGCGCGACGGCTGGAACAACAGCACGAGCGAGCGCGGCTGCAGCGTCACCGCGGTGCCCGGCTCCACGGTCGAGGCCGGCGGCTCGACGGGCCAGGTCGTATCGACGATCGGGTGCCAGTGCGTGTGGCCGGGCTCTGCCGGCAGGTGGAACGCGATGTCCTCCGCGCCGGCGTTCAGCAGCAGGATGAAGTTGTCGTCCAGCAGCCGCCGGTTGCGCTCGTCGTACTCCTCGAGTCCCTCGCCGAGCAGGAACATCCCGAGTGCGCGCACCTCGGGGTCGTTCCACTCGCCGTTGGTCATTTCCCCGCCATCGGGTGCCAGCCACGTCAGGTCCTTGCGCCCGTCGGCGCGAATCGGCGCACCCTCGAAGAAGCGCCGCCGACGAAAGATCGGGTGATTGCGGCGGATGTGGATCAGGCGGCGCACGAACGCGTGCAGGTCCGCGTCCACCCGCTCCGGGCTCCAGTCCACCCAGCTGATCTCGTTGTCCTGGCAGTAACCGTTGTTGTTGCCGCCCTGCGTGCGCCCGATCTCGTCACCGGCCAGCAGCATGGGCACGCCCTGCGAAAGCAGGAGCGTGGCCAGGAAGTTGCGCTTCTGCCGGTCACGCAGGGCGCCGATCTCCGGGTCGTCCGTCGGGCCCTCGACGCCGTGGTTCCACGACAGGTTGTGGTCGGCGCCGTCGCGGTTGTCTTCGCCGTTCGCCTCGTTGTGCTTGTGGTCGTAGCTGACCAGGTCCTCGAGCGTGAAGCCGTCGTGGCAGGTCACGAAGTTGATGCTGGCGACCGGGCGGCGGCCACTGCGCTCGTAGAGATCCGACGAGCCGGTGAGTCGCGAGGCGAGCTCGCCGACGTGGCCCGCGTCGCCCCGCCACCAGGCGCGCACGGTATCGCGGTACTTGCCGTTCCACTCGGTCCAGCCCGGCGGAAAGTTGCCGACCTGGTAGCCGCCTTCGCCGAGGTCCCACGGCTCCGCGATCAGCTTCACCTGCGACAGCACCGGATCCTGGTGGATGATGTCGAAGAAGGTTCCGAGGCGGTCGACCTCGTACAGTTCCCGGGCCAGCGCCGAGGCGAGGTCGAACCGGAAACCGTCGACGCGCATCTCGGTCACCCAGTAGCGCAGGCTGTCCATGATCACCTGCAGGACGCGCGGCTGGCGCATGTTCAGCGTGTTGCCCGTGCCGGTGAAGTCCAGGTAGTAGCGCGGAAACTTCGGATCGAGCCGGTAATAGACCGCGTTGTCGATGCCGCGGAACGAAAGCGTGGGCCCGAGGTGGCCGCCCTCGGCCGTGTGGTTGTAGACGACATCGAGGATCACCTCGATGCCTGCGGAGTGCAGGCGCTTGACCATCGTGCGGAACTCGGCGACATCGCCGGTTTCCGAGTAGGCCAGCTCGGGTGCGAAGTAACCGATCGAGTCGTAGCCCCAGTAGTTGGTGAGCCCGGCCTCGGCCAGGCGCCGGTCCGTGATCGACTTGTGCACCGGCATGAGCTCGACGGCGGTCACGCCGAGGCCGCGCAGGTGCTCGATCGCGGCGTCGCTGCACAGGCCCGCGTAGGTGCCGTGCAGGGGCTCCGGCACGCGCGGGTCGAGGATGGAGAAGCCGCGCACGTGCAACTCGTAGATGACGGTCTCGTGCCAGGGCGTGCTCGGTCGCCGGTCGTCACCCCAGGTGAAGGCCGGGTCGAGGACCTCGCACTTCGGCATGTCGGCCGCGTTGTCGCGGGTGTCGATCGCCAGGTCCTCGTCCTCGCCGCCGACCACGTACCCGTAGTGGGCATCGGTCCAGCGCAGCGGGCCGCGGATCGTCTTCGCGTAGGGGTCGATCAGGAGCTTGGCGGGATTGAAGCGATGCCCGTTCTCCGGATCGTACGGACCATGTACCCGGTAGCCGTAGAGCTGACCGGGGCGCGCCTCGGGGAGGTAACAGTGCCAGACCAGGTCCGTCTGCTCGGGCATCCCGATCCGGGCGATCTCGACGTCGCCCGCGGCGTCGTACAGGCACAGCTCGACCTGCTCGGCATTCTCCGAGAAGAGGGCGAAGTTCACGCCTTCGCCGTCCCAGGTCGCTCCAAGGGGGTAGGGTCGGCCGGGCCAGACGGCCCATCGCTCCGTGCTCATGTCGCGCGTATGCAACCTGCTCCGTGTGCCGCGACCGACGCGGCTCGCCCGCGGCGGTCGCCACGGTCTCCGTCGATCGTATCCGGTGACCGGAACCGGCGCCAGCGGCATCGTCGGCCGTTCAGCCGCCAGCTTATACGCCTGCCGGGCAGTCGAGGGGAATCGATTCTGGACTTTCGGTCGCGCTCGGCTAGTGTCCTGTCTCGTAAGTTCTTCGCGGATTCGCGGCGAGGGATTGCGGACCCTGGCAAGGCGCGCCGACGAGTAATAGCGCGCTCTATTGCGAGGAGGCGCAACGCTGCCAGGGCCCGCAAGACCCGGCGAGAATGCGAAGGAACTTGCGGGACACTAGTAAAGAGTCCCCGGGCGATGCCGGCACCGCGCCGGTCCAGCCGGCCGACAGCGGGCAGCGCCATGCCGAAACTCCGCGTCGCGAGCTTCGCGATCTCCCTCGACGGCTACGGTGCCGGATCGAGCCAGGATCTCCGGAATCCGCTCGGCGTGCGCGGACCGGAGCTGATGGAGTGGTTCTTCCCCACCCGCACCTGGCGAACGATGCACGGCGAGGCCGACGGCGAGTCCGGCACCGACAATGACATGGCCGAGCAGGGGTTCGCGGGCATCGGCGCGTGGATTCTCGGGCGGAATATGTTCGGCCCCGTCCGGGGCCCATGGCCGGACGAGAGCTGGAAGGGCTGGTGGGGCGACGAGCCGCCGTACCACGTGCCGGTCTTCGTGCTCACCCACCACCCGCGCGCGCCGCTCGCAATGACCGGCGGTACCACCTTTCATTTCGTCACCGACGGAATCCACGCCGCGCTGGCGCAGGCGCGGGCCGCGGCGGGAGATCGGGACGTCCGCCTCGGCGGCGGCGTGGCGACGGTCCGGCAGTACCTCGAGGCCGGCCTGGTCGATGAGCTGCACCTGGCGCTTTGGCCCGTGCTGCTCGGCACGGGCGAGCCCCTGTTCGCCGGTCTCGATCTGCACGCGCTCGGCTACGCGTGCGAGCAGGCGGTGCCGGGCGAACGCGCGACGCACCTGTTCTTGCGTCGACGTGGCTGAAGCGCCGGGTCGATCCATTCAGGGCGTGCGCCGCCCGGCGCGCCGAACACGCCGTGGAACGGGCCGGCCGCGCTCAGTGCCGCACGCCACCCCGGCGAGCCGAACCCACGGAATATCAGCGACACGCCGATGACGGCCGAGAGCGTCGGGGAGGGCGGTCGGAAAGGCTCGAAGAACCGCGCGTGACGGGCGACGACGCCCTGGGCCACCCGGGGCGCCACGGTTCGGCGGTGGCCCGGGCCTCCCGAACGTGAACAAAATCAGGCTCGCCTCAGTCTGCACCCGGCAGTCGCGAGCAAGGGCCCGAGAAAATGCGGCTGGTGGTTTCGGCTTCGAGAAGAAATACCCCCGGCCCCATCATCGGGCCGAGGTTCCGGAGTGTCTCCAGCTCGGCCTCTGTCTCGATGCCCTCAGCCACGAGCTGGAAGCCACCGCGCCTCGCGAACTCCGCGAGTGCGGCGGCCAGCGCCTGGCGGCGTATATCGCGATTGCCGATCCGTCCTTCCATTGGGATCAAGGATGACCGGGAGTTCTCGGGGGCCGAATCGCGGATCCGAGCGGCGCCGAGACCGTCGCACGGCGCGAAGGTCCCATCCCCCGGCCAGGTGCGTTTACTCCGCCCTCGCATCGGTGCCGTGCTCGGACAGCTGCGCACCGAACCAGCGGTGTATGGCCGTCAGCAGCCGCAGGTCGTCGGTGTCGAAAGTGATCTGCGCTCCGGCGGGCACCTGCGAGTAAGTGACCCTGATCCGCGCGGCATTGGCCTGCAGCACATCGAGGCCCGGCATGTCGGTGCCGTGCAGCTGCGCCGGATCCGAGTAGTCGCCGCGCCGGAACCTCTCGGCCTCGTGCCCGAGGTGTTGCCGGATCAGCGCGACCTGGTCGGTTTCGTGCGGATCCCGCGCCACCACGCGCTCGACGCCTCCGGACTCCGTCATCCGGAATATGTGAACGGTCTTCGACATGTCGAAGGGCATCACGTCGTGCGACATCCGATGGACGTGCTCCTGCACGCTCGCCGCGTTCGCTGGCAGACCAATCAGCGACACGACGGCCGCCAGCAGGATCGTCGTGCACGGGATCCCGATCATGGAAAGCAACGGATATCGGTTCCGCACGCGAATCTCCTTCACTCGACCGGCGTGCACAGCGGCCGATCGAAGCGCAGTGCATCCACGCGGCCGTCGTAGTAGCCGCGCATGCGGGTGCATTCGCGGTATCCGAGCCTTTCATAGAAGGCGATGCCGGCCGGGTTGTCGGCCCGGACCTCCACGCGCACGCGCAGGAGGCCGGCGACGGTCGCCGGCTTCTCCAGCCAGGTCACGAGCGCCCGGCCGAGGCCCTGGTTGCGGTGCTTGGGCAGCACGCCGAGCAGCACGAGATGGGCGGCCTCCTGCCCGTACTCCATGATGCCGAAGCCGAGACGATGCGTCCCGTCGCCCGCCACCACCGCGTTGAATTCCCGGTCCGCGATGGCCCGCAGGATCTGCGCCCGGCCGTACCGCCACGAAAGACCATGCTCGATGTAGTCCCGGGACAGCCCGGCCATCCACGACGCATCACTCTTGCGTGCCAGGCGGAACCGGACGTTCGTGATCATGAGGCCCCTGCACCGCGTGTGTGTGGACGATCGGAGCGCATCTCCGCCCAGCCTCGGGTTGCCGGTCGAGCTCCACCCCGATTATAGAGGCTCGACCATCGCGGCTGCTCCCCCGGTTTTCGTGTTGCCCGAACGAGCGGCCGGATGCCGGCGACTTTACGCCCAGCCCCGGATCCTGGCCGCCACGCAGGGCGCGACCGCCGTGACCAGCAACACCACGGACCAGAGATTGCCGTCCCTGAACGTGTACGCGTCGAGCAGTTCGGCCCAGGGTCTGCCCTGGACGAGGTGTCCGAACGTGAGCTCGAAGGCCAGGGTGAGACCCAGCCAGCCCAGGCCGACGCCGATGCAGTTCGCGACGGACGCAGCCCCGAGCCACGGCAGCGACCCGTATGCCACGGCCAGGATCACGACGGAGAGGAGGATGCCGCTGGCGAGGAGCGCGGGCTGGCGACCGAGCATGGG
>Ga0209918_1000309_pt1 | contig 35100 bp, 42 predicted proteins | sample SalPonD_shore_MG_FD_185712 | JGI IMG/M metagenome (GOLD analysis project Ga0209918, IMG submission 185712) | Salt pond soil microbial communities from South San Francisco under conditions of wetland restoration - Salt Pond MetaG... | ecosystem: Environmental > Aquatic > Marine > Intertidal zone... | reverse complement strand
TCGACGGCGGCGTTCGACTGGTAGTCGGCGCCGACTTCGGCAACGCCGGCCGCGGCGCGAACCTGCGCGGTGTCGTTCTCGGCGCGCTGGGCGTCGGCCACGAGCCGATCCAGCGTACCGAGCACGCGCGTGGCGATGAGGGGACGTTGGATGCAGGTCAGGCCGGGGACCTCGCCGCGATCGACGATCAGGGCGCGAGGCACGGGTGACTGCGCCGCGGCGAGGCCTTCGGCACTGCCGCCGAGGACCACGTCGGGAGCGGCCGCGCCGTCGTGCAGTACGTAGGCGTGGCTGCGCCCGCGTGTCTTATGCGAGACGGAAAAGATCAGTTTGAAGATAAGGCGCTCGTGGTCTGGTATGTCCTCGACCCGAACGGAATAGGTCTTACGCGGGCTGGCCGTACGTTCCATCGTCTGCACTCTCCCTGGTTTGCGTGGTCGATCGCGGTTGATGTCGAGTCGCCGCTGATGCGACCAAGCGATTGGCTCACGAAATCAATATCGGCCAGCCCTGACGCGCGGTCGAATCGCTGTTGGGGAAAAGGTGACACAAATCACAGAAAACGACCAGCGCGCTCTCAAGGTCCGCGCGGCACGCGCTCAACGAGGCGCGAGGCGCCGCGCGTTGTAACGTGCCTGTCATCTGCGCGCCGCTGATCGATCGCCCGTCACGTCCCGCGCAAAACGTGCCGGTTGGCAATCACCGCGCTCGTGCGGCTCGCCAGCATCGCCGTTCGAAACAGGCTTCACCTCATCGGGCAGCATTGCGCGCCTTCCTTTATATGCCCGAAAGAGCGCCGAGCGCGCGCGATGGGAATATGTGAGTTCGGTCCCACAATACGCGCCGCGGCTGCATTCCAACGACCGGCGCACTCACTAGAATGAATACAGGCGCGACGGAAAGCGCCAGCACATGGAAGAGAAGGGACTCTGGGTTCTCTCGATGGAATGACACAAGGAGAGTCGGCAATGACAGTATCGGTTCCTCGGGCACCGGCATCGGTGTTCGCGCATCGCAACATTCACCCCGACCGCGGCGTCGTGACACGCACCATGCGCAACGGGCGCACCGGTCACCGCAGCGGCGTCGTCTGGCTGACCGGGCTGTCCGGGGCCGGCAAATCGACCCTCGCCAACGCCGTCGAACACTCACTGTTCGAGCGCGGCTGGCTCGTCTCGGTACTCGATGGCGACTCGGTACGTGCCGGGCTGAATTCGGATCTGGACTTCACGACGCGCTCGCGCGAGGAAAACCTGCGTCGCGCGGGTGAAGTGGCCGCGCTGTTCGCCGACGCCGGCCACATTGTCCTGGCCTCCTTCGTCTCGCCCCACCACATCGGCCGGCAGTTCGTTCGCCAGGTCCTGCAAAATGATTTTCACCTCGTCTATGTCAAGGCGGATGTCGAGGAGTGCGTCAAACGCGATCCCAAGGGCCTGTATCGACGTGCCATGGAAGGGGGCATTGAACACTTCACGGGCCTGGGCCAGTCGTACGAGCCGCCGCAGGACGCCGATCTGGTGATCGACACCGGCCAACTCGAACCGGCCCTCGGGGCGCGCGAGCTCGAGCGGTTCATCGAGGCCCGCTTTGGCCTGTGAGCACACCGACCAACACTCACAACGATTGGGGTTCGCCATGACTCAGAGCACGATGTCAGGGACGGATGCGACCTATCCGCGGGCCGTGCGGCTCGCACCGGAGTCGAACGCTGCTCAACCGGACGAGCAGGCAGAAGCGAAGTCCGAGGAGCGCGTCTCGCTGTGGTTTTTGTTCTGGACTTTTTTGAAGATCGGAAGCATCGCCTTCGGCGGCTTCATGGCGCTGGTGTCCGTCGTCGAGAACACCATCGTACGTCGGCGCGGCCTGATGGAACACAAGGAGATGCTCGACGGCATTTCGCTGGCCAACCTGCTGCCCGGTCCGATGGCCGTCAATGTGGTCGCCTTCGTCGGCTACCGACTGCGCGGCCCGGCCGGTGCGGTGGCGAGCGCCACGGGCGTGCTGCTGCCCACCTTCGTCCTGATACTGTTCCTCAGCCATTTGTATTTCACCTATGGTCACATCGCCGCGCTCGGCAACGTGTTTCGCGGCCTCATCCCGGCGGTGGCCGCCATCGTGCTCAGCGTGGTCTGGCGCATGGGCAAGAAGACGGTGACCGGCCGGGCCGAAGGCGCGCTGGTGGCGATATCCGTGGCCATGCTGGCCCTGGTGCCCGACGCCCTGCGCGTCTACGCACCGCTGGCGATCATCGCGATCGGCGCGCTCGCCGGCATCACCCTGTTCCGCGCCCGCGGGGACGCGCCGACCGAGACGCGCGCGCCGCGTCCCTTTTCGGTGCGGCGCCTGGTACTGGTCCTGAGCGGCCTGGGGATACTGGCCGCGCTGTGGTTCTTTCCCTTGCCGCTGGCCCCCGATGGCACGGCACGCCTGGCGCTGACCTTCGCCAGTATGAGCTTGATGCTCTTCGGCGGCGGCTACGTGTTCATCCCCATCATCGGCGCCCTGGTCGTCTCCCACTACGGCTGGGTCACGCAGCAGCAGTTCCTCGACGGCATCGCGCTCGGGCAGGTCACGCCGGGGCCCATCCTCATCACCGCGGCCTTCATCGGCTACAAGGTGGCCGGCGTTGCCGGTGCCACGGCATCGACCGTCGCTATCTTTACCCCGCCGGCCGTACTCATGGTGACCGCCTCCAACGCGCTCGACTATATCCAGCGATCGCGCGCCATGCGCGCGGTGATGCGCGGAATCCACTGCGGCGTTATCGGGATGATCCTGGTGGCCGGCTTCCAGATCCTGCATTCGGCCTTCCCCGGCTGGCCCGTGGCGTTCGCGCAGGTCTGGCCGGGGGCCCTGATATTTCTGGCCTCACTCATCGCCCTGGTGCGATTCAACCTGGACGTGGTGTGGATCATCCCGGCCGCCGGTCTGCTGGGCTACGCCCTGTACTGAGCATTGAAAGGAGCAATAGCAATGGATGCAATCTTCATGGTAGGCGAACAGCGTTCGGGCTCGAATCTGCTGCGCTTGATCCTCAACGAGTCGCCGGACATCGCCGGGCCCCATCCGCCGCACATACTGCAGCGCATGATGCCGCTGGTGGCGCTGTACGGCGAGCTGTCGCGCGACCAGAGCTTCGCGCGCATGGTCGACGATGTCTGCCGCCTGGTCGAGCACAACCCGGTGCCGTGGGAAGGCATCGACGAGGCGGGCGGTTTCGACCGCGATGAGGTGCGCCGGCGCTGCCGCGAGCCGTCTCTGATCGCGGTGTTCGGCGCCGTGATGGACATCTACGCCGAGATCCAGGGGGCACGCTCGTGGATCTGCAAGAGCATGCAGAACATTCGCTGGGCCGATGAACTCGACGCCTATTTCCATCGGCCCAAGTTCCTGTACCTGTACCGCGACCCGCGCGATGTCGCCTTGTCGTTTACCAAGGCCGTTATCGGCGACAAACACCCCTATTTCGTCACGCGCCAATGGGTCGAGCTGCAGCAACTGTGCCTGGCCCAACGCAAGCGCCTGGGGGCCGGGCAATTCTTCTCGCTGCGTTACGAGGACCTGATCGCCAACCCGGAGGCCATGGTGCGCGAGCTGTGCGATTTTCTCGACCTCGCGTTCCGCCCGGCCATGCTGGAGTTCCACCGCTCGCGCGAGGCCGGGCGCACCGCGGTCTCCAGCGAGCTGTGGCAGAACGTCAGCCGCCCGATCATGGGGACCAATTCGGGCAAGTTCCGCGAGGGCCTGGGCGAGGAGCAAACGCGTATCGTCGAATCCCTCGCCGGGCCGGTGATGGATAGGCTGGGTTACGAACGGGCCTTCATCGCCCGCGGCGAGGAACAGCACTTCAGCGCCGAGGACATCGCGCGCTTCGATGCGGACAACGAGCGACTCAAGGCCGAGAAGGCCAGGCTGACCGATCCGGAGGACGTGCGCCGACGCCAACGCCAGGCGCAGGTCATCGACGCCATTCGCGCCATGGCCAGCTGAGCGGCGCGGCTATTCGCCCGAGGCGTCGACGAAGATGTCCTTGTAGGCGGCGTAAGTGGACGTGAAGGTCAGGGGGCCGATGACCAGCAGGCCCAGCAGCAGGGGCAGCGCCCCCAGGAAGGTCAGCGCCAGCATGGCCAGGCCGTAGACCGTCAAGGGCCAGGCATTGCGGGCGCTGGCCTTGAAGCTCTGCGTGAGTGAATCCATGATATCGACATCGTGGAACACGACCAGGGCCGGGGCGAGCCAGACGGCCATCAGCAGGGGTACGAGCAGCAGCAAAGACACACTCACGGCAATCAACACGCCCATGATCGCAAAGGGCGGCGGCGGCCCGTGCCCCATCTGTTCCAGGGCCGGCAGCACTGCGGTGGGCAGCACGATCATCATGACCGCGGCACCGATGAGCAGCAGCCCGCCGAGGAACAGGCCGCCGACGCCGGCCAGCTTGCCGCCGTTGGCTGTGAAGCCGGCGAACAAGTCGGCCACTTCGAGGCGATCGCCTTCGTCCAGGCGCCGGCAGCCGAGCATCAGGCCGCCGATGAAAATGGGCGAGAGCACGTAGGTCCCGATGGACACCAGGGGCAGCATCGACAACACCGTGGATATCAGGCCGAACAGCAGGTAGATGACGATCCAAAGGCCCGGGCTGCGCCCGAACAGGGCGAAGCCCTCGCGTATCCAGCCCCAACCGTGCCCGCCGGGCAGTCGCCGGGGTTGGGCCAGTTCCCACGGACCGCCGCCGCCCGACTCGCCCACCAGCGCCCGCGGCGGCGTATAAGGATTCTGCTCGCTCAAAACCCCTCCCCCTGCGCGACGACGCGCGCTGCGCCGCTGTGAATTTGCCCCGCCCCGACCCGGGCCAGGCTCGACTATCCCGCAGGCCCCCACCCCTGTCAATCGAGCGACTGCGGCGGCTTGCCGCGGCCCGGGACCGGGCCTAGACTGGAATGCGCCACGACGCTGCGGCCCGCCGGGTCGCGAGGAGGCCATGATGTTTGGAATGCACAAGATGACCGAACTGCCCACGCCCGAACAGGCGCTGCCCGGGCGCGACGAGCCCATGGCGGTGACCGGGCGGCACGCGGTCACTGGCCATGGGCTGGCCCCGCCGTTTCCCGAGGGCACAGCCATGGCGCTGTTCGGCATGGGCTGTTTCTGGGGGGCCGAGCGCCGCTTCTGGGAGCTGGACGGTGTGTACACGACGGCCGTCGGCTACGCGGGCGGCCACACGCCGAACCCGACGTATCAGGAAGTATGCACCGGGATGACCGGACACAACGAGGTGGTGCGCGTGGTGTTCGATCCGCGGCGCATCCCCTACGAGGCGCTGCTGCGCACGTTCTGGGAATCGCACGACCCCACGCAGGGCATGCGCCAGGGCAATGACGTCGGCACCCAGTATCGCTCGGGTATCTACACCTACGGCGAGCAGCAGCGGGCCGCCGCGCTGGCCAGCCGCGAGGTCTTTCAACGCGCGCTGCACACGGCCGGGCGCGGCACGATCACCACCGAGATCCGCGATGCCCCCGAGTTCTACTACGCCGAGGACTATCACCAGCAGTACCTGGCCAAGAACCCCGGCGGCTACTGCGGCCTGGGCGGCTGCGCCGTGGCGTACCCGACCGAGGCGGCGGTCTGAGGTGGCCGCGGCGGTGACGCCTCGGGAGGTCGTCGAATTCTGGTTCTCCGAGCCGGTGCGCAAGCTGTGGTTCGACGCCACACCGGCGTTCGACCAACAGCTGCGCGAGCGCTTTGGGTCCACCTACGAGGCCGCGGCCGCGGGCGAGCTCGATGACTGGCAGCGCACGCCCACCGGCGCCCTGGCGCTGGTCATCGTGCTGGACCAGTTTCCGCTGAACATGTTCCGCGGCCAAGCGCGCAGCTTCGAGACCGAGGCCCGGTCCCGCGAAGTCGCCGCGGCCGCCATCGAGCAGGGATTCGACGCGCGGCTCGACGACAAGCAGAAGGCCTTCTTGTACCTGCCCTTCATGCACAGCGAGTCGCTGGCCGATCAGGACCGCTGCGTGGCGTTGTTCGAGTCCGCGGGACTGAACGACAATCTCAAGTGGGCTTATCATCACCGCGACATCGTTCGCCGCTTCGCCCGCTTCCCGCACCGCAACGCGATCCTCGGACGCGACAGCACCGCCGAGGAACAGGCCTATCTGGCCTCGGACGAGGCCTTCAAGGGCTGAGCGCGAACGCGCCCGGCGGGCAGCTCACTGCAGCGCCTCGACGCTGACCGGCTCGCCCTCGCGCACGGCACGCAGGCGGCGCACATCGGCGCCGGTGCGCGCCCAGATGTTGGTCGGCGCGGCCAGGCGTATCTCATCGGCCCGCGAGATCGGGGTCGGGCCGAAGCCGATGGCGATGCATTGGCCCTCGACCCAGTAGGCGATCTCGCCCGGCTCGACCACCGCTCGCGCGTCCGTCTCGACCGCCACCGCTGCGGGCGCCTCGAAATAGACCTCCTCGCCCCAGGTGTGCGCCCGCGCGTGCAGCGGCAGCTGGCGATACAACGCCTCGGCCGTCGGCGTATCGAGCAGCTCGGCCTCCAACGTCATCTCGCCGATGGTAATGCGGATCGCATGCATCGATGTTCCCCCGTAGCCAGCGCCGGTGGTCGGACCGAATCAGTGCAGCCAATGACCGATGAGCACGCCGAGCGGTGGACCGACGGCCTGGCCCAAGGCCCCGCACACCACCGCCGGTGCCACCAGGGCATCCCAGCGCCGCGCGGCGGCCATCGCCGCCGCGGCCAACGGCCCGCCCATCCCGGCGTTGGAGCCGATGACGATCTGCGGCAGGCTCGTGCGGGCCACTCGCCCGGCGAGGAGAAGCACGGCCAGGTGTACGACCAGCACGACCGCGGCGAAAATGAACAGCAGGGGACCGAGCGCGAGGACCGTGGCGACATGGGCGCCGGCGCCGAGGGTCACGAACAGCAGCTGCACCGACAGCAGGCCCAGCTCCTCGGTGCCCTCGACCAACTGCAGGCGCCGCGCAAAGAGGGCGGCGACCACGAGGCCGGCGGCGACGATCACCACCAGGGCCGTGCCCGGCCAGGGCAGGCGCGCCTGCGCCAGGTAACCGGCGGTGCAGATCGCCGCTGCAAGCGTCAGGCCGGTCGCCAGGCCCGGCAGATTGATGCGCGCGCCGGTGCGCGACTCGGCGCCCACGATCACCGTCGTCGTCCCCCAGCGCTGGGGCATGTGCTCGCGATAGCGCCGGCGCAGATGGCGCAGGGTCGGCAGCGCGAACAACACCAACAGGTAGCCGGCGAGCATCAGACGCTGAGCGGCCTCGACCGCGCTCAACCACGGCCCCGGCCCGAGGCCGACGGCCGCGGCGCTGGGCGCCAGGTTGGCCGGCCCGCCCAGATAACTCGCCGCGAAGACCGCGGCCACCTGCCAGGCCCGCTCACCCAGGGGCACGAAATAAAAGGCCACGACGATACCCAGCATGATGCCCAGGGCCCCGATGGCGAACGCGATCAGGGTCGGGCCCATCTCGCGCAGCACGCCCTTGAGGTCGGCGTGGAGCAGCAGCAGCGCAACGGCCAATGGCACCAGGAAGTGCCACACATCGGCGTAGACCGGCGAGGCCGTCGGGATGACGCCGAGGTTGGACAGCACAAAGCCGGCGAGCAGGCTGACCGTCGCCCCGGAGAAGCGGGCGCCCCAGCGCGTACGTTCGGTCCACAACCCCAGCGACGCGCCGGCCAGGAGCACGGCCCACAAGGCCCAGGTCTGGCTGGCGGGGATAAGGGCGTCCATGGCCCCAGTATGCCGAGCCGCGTCGGCGTTGTCGCGGGCCGGGGCGCCCGCCATAATATGAACGAGGCCGGCTGCGCCCCGGCCCGAGGACAGGGAGAGACGACGGAGACATGCCGACCCACGAGGCAACCCCCGCGAATGTCAGGCCGCGCGCCATGTGGGGCGTGATGGCCGCCATGTTCGTGCTGACCACCGGCACGCTGTTGGCGGTGGTGCACTTCGGCGTCCATCGACCGTTGATACCGGCGGCCGCCCCCTGGGGCTTCGCGGCGGGTCTCGTCCTGGCCCTGCCGGCACTGCTGGCGCGCCGGCACACGCCCGCCGCGCGGCCCGGGCGCCCGGCACACGCGGACGTCACCCGCATGGTCACGGCCTGCTCCCTGGCGGAGCTGCCGGCGCTGGCCGGCGTGGCCTATTACCTGCTCGGGCGCGAGCCCCGGGGCGCGGCGGTGCTGGTGGTCATCTCCGTACTGCTGCTGTGGCGCCTGCATCCGCGTCGCAGCCGATGAGTGCGATCGCAGACTGCCCGCAGCGGGCCCCCGGGCCCGCGAGCCGGCCCCGGCCATGGACCTGAAGGCTTTTGAACAAACGCTCGAGGCCGACGCCCCGCCGCCCGGCGCGGCGCTGGCCCTGCAGGCCCTGTGGCACGATGCCCAGGGCCGCTGGTCGAGCGCCCACGCGCTGGCCCAGCGCGACACCAGCCGCGCCGGCGCCTGGGTCCACGCCTACCTGCACCGCAAGGAGGGCGACCTGGGCAATGCGGGCTATTGGTACCGCCGGGCGGGCCGGGCGGTGGGCCAAGGCCCGCTGGATGAGGAATGGCGCGACATCGCCCGCACCCTGCTGGCCGACCCCGGGCAGAGCGGATGCGCCGGTGAACGCGGCGCCTAGGAGCCGCTATCTTCCGCCTTCGCCACCACCACCTGATCCCGCCCACGGCTCTTGGCCTGATACATCGCCTGGTCGGCGCGGCGCAGGGTCGCGTCCATGTCGTCGCCGTGGAGCCCCTGGGTGATACCGATGCTGACCGTGAACACGATGTCCCCGCGCTCGGTCGACACGGGTTGCTCGTGCAGCGCCTGGCGCAAGCGTTCGGCGACCTCGCGGGCCTCGCGGGCATCGGTCTCGGGCAGGGTCAGGGCGAATTCCTCCCCGCCGAGGCGGCCGAACAGGTCCTGTTCGCGCAGCATGGCCCGACCGGTATCGGCGAAACGGCGCAGGACCTCATCGCCCACCGCATGACCGTGCGTGTCGTTGACCACCTTGAAGTGGTCGATGTCGATCATGACGATGGCCACGTCCTTGCGGTAGCGCGTCGCGCGCTTGAGCTCCTTATCCGATAACTCGAGATAACGGCGCCGGTCGAGGATGCCGGTCAGGGGATCGGTCGTGGCCAGGCGTTGCAGTTCCTCCTCCAGGCTCTTGCGCTCGGTGATGTCCGAAAACGAGATGAGCACCGCCTGCTCGGCGGCGAAGGTGATCGGCCGCAGCGAGACCAGGCCCCAAAACCCGGCGCCGTCGCTGCGGCGAAGACGCGCCACGGCCCCGTCGATCCGGCCCTCGTGCTTGAGCCGGCGCACCAGGCGGCGATATTCGGGCGGCTGCTCGAAATAGGGCGCCAGGCGCTGACCCATCACGGCCTCGGCCTCCAGACCCAGGGCCTCGGCCGCGCGCCGGTTGGCGAAGATGATACTGTCGTCCTCGAAGCGCCCGATGAGCAGCGGCACGGGGTTGGCCTCGACGATGGACTCCAGGCGGCCGTGGGCGGCCCGGGCCTCGGCCTCCGAGGCCCGGGCGCGCTGCTGCAGGCTGCGCAGCACCGTGATGATCAGGGCGATACCGATGGCCATCGCCAGCCCCTGGTCGAGCAGCAGGCCCAGGGGCGCATAATAGTGCCAGTCGAGCAGAAAGGGCTGCGATATCCGATGCAGCCCCCACAGGGCGAAGCTGGTGCCCACGAGATAGTGGCCGCCGTAGGAGACGGGGGTGCGGTGGCGCACAAAAGCGGCGGCCGTATAGAACGCCGCCAGACCGATGAACACGCCCAGGGCGATGCTGGCAAGGCGCGGGGAGTGGTACTCCATCGAATAGCCGGCCCAGGCACTGGCCAGCGCCCAGGTACCGAGCAGCAGCAGGGCGTTGAGGCGCCGGCCCAAAAAGATGAAGGTCCCGGCCAACAGGCACACGGCGCTGGCCGCGCCCAGGGCATCGCCCACCAGGGCGACGGCCCCCACGCCGCGCGGGTCCACCGCCAATAGATGACGCAGGACACTGATCCCAAAGGCCAGCGCCCACCACCCCAAGCCGGGCGTGGACTCCGGCAGCAAGCGCAGATACAGCAGCGCCGCCACCACAATGGTCATGCTCACGGCGTAGGTCGCCGCGGCCGTCTGCAGGGAGGCGTCGATCGTCATCATCCCCGGCCTGCTCGCCGGAATTGCTGGCCGCCCACGCGCCGGGGCCTGTCCAGCCCGGCTCCGGCGACGAGCGGCCGGAACGCGCTGGGCAGCGCGACGGGATGCCTACCTTGCCTCCCTGGCACTGCGCGGGCCGGCCCGCGCGCTGCGGCCCGGCGAGGCGAATCCGCCACCGGCTGTCCCTAACCATAAGTAGCGTTTAACTAATATATTTAGCAGGTAAATGGCCCCGAGGCCCCCCGTCGGCGGTAAAATTTTGACGATCACGCATGAATAAAAGGGCTTTATCCGCGGGCGTGGTGCTGGTGCGCGGCTCGGCGCCGGCCCGCTACCTGCTGCTGCGCGCCTATCGCAACTGGGACTTTCCCAAGGGTGAGGTCGAGACCGGCGAGAGCGCGCTGGCCGCGGCCCGCCGCGAGGTGGCCGAGGAGACGGGACTGACCGAGCTGCATTTCCACTGGGGCGATGACTGGCGCGAGACCGAACCCTATGCCCGCGGCAAGGTCGCCCGCTATTTTCTCGCGCGGGCGCCCACCGGGCAGGCCGTGCTCCCCGTCAACCCCGCGCTCGGCCGACCCGAGCACCACGAGGCGCGCTGGGCCGACTATGGCGAGGCGCGCCGGCTGCTGCCCGCGCGGCTGCACCCCATCCTCGACTGGGCCCACGCGCGGGTCGCCGGCTCGGCGCCAGCCTCGACGCCGCGACCGCCGGCGGGTTAGGGTTGGCCATGGCCGGCGGGCGCTCCGCCCGTGAGCGAGGACGCCCGTGGCACGACTGTGGTTGGCATTGTTCCTGACGGCCGCGGCGAGCAGCCTGTATCAGTGGCTCGGCCTGGGCCACCCGGGGGTATTCGCCGCGGTCATCCAGGCCAGCTTCGACATGGCCAAGCTGGCGGTGACCATCTCCATCGGCCTGGTCGGCGTGCTGGCGCTGTGGCTGGGGCTGTTCCGCATCGCCGAGCTGGCCGGACTGATGGAGCACCTGGCTCGCGCCCTGACCCCCCTGTTTCGCCGGCTCATGCCCGAGGTCCCCGCCGGCCACCCGGCCCTGGGCTCGGTGACCATGAACCTGGCCGCCAACATGCTGGGCCTGGACAACGCCGCCACGCCGCTGGGCCTGAAGGCCATGCGCGACCTGCAGGATCTGAACGAGGGCAGCGCCACGGCGAGCAACGCCCAGATCCTGTTCCTGGTCCTCAACACCTCCTCGGTCACCCTGCTGCCGGTGACCATCTTCATGTTCCGCGCCCAACAGGGCTCGGCCGACCCGGCGGCGGTCTTCGTGCCGATCCTGCTCGCCACCTGCGCCTCGACGCTGGTCGGTCTGCTGGCGGCGGCCGCCGTGCAGCGCCTGCGCCTGTTCGACCCCGTGGTCCTGGCCTACGGGGCCGGGCTGGCACTGGTCGTCGCCGCCCTGGCCACCTGGCTCGCGCCGCTGCCCAGCGCGGCGCTGACCGAGCGCTCCAGCCTGCTCGGCAACCTGCTGCTGTTCGCCGTGATCATGGTGTTCCTGATCGCCGGCTGGCGCCGCGGGGTCAACCTGTACGAGGCCTTCATCGAGGGCGCGCGCGGGGGCTTCAAGGTCGGCGTCGACCTCATCCCCTACCTGGTCGCCATGCTGGTGGCCATCGGCGTATTTCGCGCCAGCGGCGCGCTGGACATACTGCTCCACGGGCTGCACTGGGTGTTCGCGAGCCTGGGACTCAATACCGATTTCATCCCCGCCCTGCCCACGGCCATGCTCAAGCCGCTCAGCGGCAGCGGGGCGCGCGCCATGATGCTGGAGACCATGCACAACTACGGGGTGGACAGCTTCCCGGCCCGCCTGGCCGCCACCATCCAGGGCAGCACCGAAACCACCTTTTACGTCCTGGCCGTGTACTTCGGCGCCGTCGGCATCCGCCGCAGCCGTCATGCGGTGGCCTGCGGCCTGCTGGCCGACCTGGCCGGCATCGTCACCGCGATTCTGGTCGGCTACTGGTTCTACCGCTAGGGCCGGGGGCGCCGTGACATGAGCCTGCCCAGCCTGGTCCTGCTATGCGTGCTCGCGCTCATCGCCGCGCGCCAGCTCGGCCCCATCCGCGTCTCGCCCTGGCAGGCCATGCTGGCCGGCGCCGCCGTGGTGGTGCTGGCCGGCAGCATCGGCCCGGCCCAGGCCCTGCGGGCGATCGACCCGCGGGTGATGGTGTTTCTCTTTAGTGCCTTCGTCATCGGCGAGGCCCTGCTGCAAAGCGGGTACCTTTACGCCCTGGCCTACCGCGCCGGCGCCCGCCTGCGCTCGCCGAATGCCCTGCTGTGGGCGCTGGTCTGGAGCGCCGGCCTGGGCTCGTGCCTGCTGATGAACGACGCCCTGGCCATCGTGGGCACGCCGCTGGTGCTGCGCCTGGCGCGCGAACACGATCTCGAGCCCGAGCCGCTGCTCCTGGCCCTGGCCTTCGCGGTGACCACCGGCAGCGTCATGAGCCCCATCGGCAACCCGCAGAACCTGCTGATCGCCGTTCACGGTGGCATGGCCGCGCCCTTCGTCTCCTTCCTGCGCCACCTCGCCCTGCCCACCCTGTTGTCCCTGACGCTCACTGCCCTGGCGGTGCACCTTGGCTGCCGCCTCGCCCCGCGCGGGCGAACCCTGGCGCCGGCAGCCGCCGCCGTGCGCGATTTCCGATTGGCGCGCCTGGCGCGGGCGGCGCTGCTGTTGGTCCTGGCCCTCATCGTGGTCAAGGTCGCGCTGGTAGTCACCGGCTTGCGGTGGGGCCCGCCCCTGTGGGCGATCGCGGCCGCGGGGGCCCTGCCAATCCTGGCGTTCAGCCCGGCCCGCGGCCGGCTGCTGCACCGCCTGGACTGGTCCACGCTGGTGTTCTTCGCGGCCATGTTCGTGTTGATGCACAGCGTGTGGCGCACGGGCGAGCTGCAGCGGCTACTGGGCGCATCGCCGCTGGCCCTGCACAGCACGGCCGCCATCCTCGGCGCCGGGATCGCGCTCAGCCAGGTTATCTCCAACGTACCGATGGTGGCACTGTCCCTGCCGCTGCTGCCGGGGGGCGGATTACACGAGACAAGCCGTCTCGCCCTGGCCGCGGGTGCCACCCTGGCCGGCAACCTGACACTGCTCGGTGCGGCCAGCAATATCATCGTCGTTCAGGGGGCCGAGCGCCTCGGCGTTCGCCTGAGCTTCATGCGCTTTGCCCGCATCGGCGTACCGCTGACCGCGGCCCAGGCGCTGATTTTCTGGTGGCTCCTGTAGGGCGCCCGCAATATTAATATTTCAATAATTTCTTATAGTTAGCCGCGGCCGAGCGAAAAAAGTGTGATCGCTGTCACATCCGGCCGTGGGCGCTGTGTCATATGCTTGCTGTCTCGTTCGTGGCAGACACGTCAGGGCAGGCGACGGGAAGGAACCGATTACAGGGCCAAGCGGCGAAACAGGGCAGTGACATGGCGGCACTCATTCTCTACGTCAACGGCGCGCCGGGCATCAAGTACGAGCTGGACAAGGCGCGCATCACCATCGGGCGCGAGCTGGACAACGACATCTGCCTCGAGGACCCCTGCGTGAGCAAACACCACGCCATCGTCGAGACCAAGGCGGTCTCCCTGTTGGACGAGAGCCGCGAATTCCGCCTCGTCGATCTCGACAGCACCAACGCCTGCATCGTCAACAACCAGCGTGCCACGCGCGCCCTGCTCGCCGACGGCGACACGCTGCGCATCGGCAATCAGCTGTTCAAGTTCGCCGCCGAGGCGGACCGCCCGGCACCCACCCCCGCGGCGGATCGCGCGCCGCGTCCCCGCGTCGCGGCCCAGCCCGAGGCGAGCCCGGAGTCGATGCCCACCGAGGTCCAGGTGGCCGGCGCGAGCGCCGCGCAGAGCTTCGATATCTCCTTCAGCCGCCGGCTGCGGACCTTCTAACACCGGCCGCCAGGCCTCACAGCTCGAAGCACCACCACTCGGCGTTGGCCGCCTCGACGGCCCGCATGACCTCGTCGTCCAGACCGCGGTAGCGGGCCGCCACCACCCGCAGGGTCTCCTCGTGGGCCACGACCAGCACGGCCTGCTCGTCCTGCGCCTCCAGCCATTGCAGAAACCCCGTCACCCGCGCCTTGTGCGCGAGCAGCGACTCGCCGCCATTGACGGCCGCATGCAGGGGGCGTGGGCAATGGCGCGCAGGTAGTCGGTCACGGGCCGGCCGTCGAAGCCGGAGCGGATATCGTTGATGGCCGCGTGGGTCTCGATGGGGACATGGTGGTAACGATTGACGATCTCGGCACTGCGGCGCGTGCGCGGCAGCTCCGAGACCAGGATACGGCCCAGCGGCACCTCGCGCAGGCGCTCGGCCGCGGCCTCGACCTGGCGCACACCCAGCGCCGTGAGCCCGACCTCGCGGCGCGGGTCGTCGTTGCACAGGGCACGGACGTTGTAGTCGCTCTGGCCGTGGCGCATGAAATAGGCCTGCATGGGCCGAATTGTATCGCACGACCGCGGCCGCCGTCGGCCGCGGATTTGCAGGCACCGGCCCAGGGGCTTAAGATGCTGGCCACAACGCCGCGCACGGCGCGGTGGGCGCAATGGAGAGTCCCGCATGCTCTACAGCCTGAGTCGTTATCTCCTCGAGCTCGGCCCGCTGCGCGTGGCGCTGGTCGTGCTCGGCATCTCCATCTTCGTGCTCATGCCGCCGGCGGGCACGCCGGCCGAGTTCACGGGCTGGGCGCTGGCAACGACGGTCATCATCCCCTCGCTGGTGCCCATCGTGTTCATGCTGCTGATCTTCGACGCGGTCATGAGCCGCGTGGTCAACACCAGCGAGGAACCGGCCGGGCGCGCCCGACTGCGCCACATACTGTGGACGGACGTGGTGCTGGCGATCGCCCTGGGCTACGTCGGCATCCCCTTCCTGCTCGCGCTGGCGCGCTGAACGCCCGACGCGGCGCGCCGCTCACCAGGGCAACTCGGTACCGTCGTAACGAAAGAAGCGACCGTGCCGGGTGCGGTCGAACCCTTCGATCAAGGCCCGCATGCCCTGCACGCTCTGGGCCTCGCTCAAGCGGCCCATCGCGCCGCCCATGCGGGTGCGCACCCAACCGGGGTGCACGATGAGCACGCCGATGCCCTGCTCGCCGAGGGAGGCGGCCAGACCGCGCATCGCGGCGTTCAGGGCCGCCTTGCTGGAGCGGTAATACAGGCTGTCACCGCTGACGATGTCCCCAATCGAACCCATGTGGCTGCTGATCGCCACGGCCAGGGGGCGCTCGCCGCGTCGCAGGTTCGGCGCGAAGGCCTCGCACAGGCGCACCGCCCCCAGGGTGTTGACCTCGAACGTGCGCAGCCACTCCTCGTAACGCAGACTGCCCAACATGGCCGCGTCCTTGTCCAGGTACAGGGCCGCGTTGTTGAGCAGCAGGTCCAACGGCGTGTCTTCGAGCTCCCAACGCATGGCGCGGATGTCCGCCGCATCGGTCACATCCAATCGATGTACGCTCAAGTTCTCGCGCTCGGCCGCCAGTTCGGCGAGGGCGACGGCCTCGTGCGGATGACGGCAGGTGGCGAACACGCGCCAGTCGGCCTGCGCCAACTGACGGGCCCACTCCAGTCCGAGTCCGCGACTGCATCCGGTAATCAATACATTGGGCATAGACTCTCCTGCGCTGGAGCCGAAGGCTCATCGGTCCCGCGGAATTTGCGGTATTCGGCATATCCGCAAAGGCCTTGGGGAATATACTTGGCGAGCTGGCATATATACTCTCAAATATAGGCCACGCGTTACGCATCAGGTTCACGATGAAGACACGCAAACGCAACCCCTTGAGCGAACCACACATCGTTCGCATCGACCACCGCAGCACCCACGGCTACCAGGTCCGCGCGCCGTTGACGCCGCGCCCCTTGTCGCGCTTCTTCGCCGACGGACGCTACGGCGGCAAGACCAAGGCCCTGCACGCGGCCCGCGCATGGCGCGACCGCACCTTCCGCCGCCACGGGCTCAATCCCTCGACGCGGCGCAGCGTGCGCCGCAGCAACGCCCGCAACCGCACCGGCGTGGTCGGCGTCGGCGTGCAGTGGATCACCAAGGGCGGCTACCAATATAAACACTATGTGGTGAGCTGGTGCCCCAAACCGTATCAACAGAAAAAGAAGGTCTTCTCCGCGCACAAGTACGGCGACGAGCAGGCCCTGCGCATGGCCGTGCGCTTTCGCAAGGCCTGCGAACGTCAGATACTGTCCTAGCGCGACGCGCCGCCGTGCGCACACGCGACGCTGGACCTCGTGCCGGACACGGCGCAATATTGGACCAAATCACCAATCGTCGATGAATCGCGCCGCGGCCGCCGGGGCCGGGCCCTTGGCCGCAGGAGACCGCCACTGCCATGAAGATCGGTATCGGCCTGCTCGTGCTCGGGGTGTTGCTGCTGCTGGGCAGCTGCGCCCCCTTCGGCGTGACGATTTACCGCAGCGTGAATGCCCACCCGGCCGCCTCGGTGGCGCTCCAGGCCCGGGGCGCGACCCGCACCGCCCCCCTGTCGCTCGACACCCGCCACCGCATTCAGGTGGCCCTGCGCCTGAACATCGTTACGCCCTCGGCGCGCAAGAACACGGACGAGCACGCCTTGCACGAATACGCGGGGCGCTACCGCTTTCCCCTGGACTATCGCGTGCTCGACGCGCGCGGGCGGGTGCTGCACCGCGGCCGCGACGAGATCGACTGGAACACGGGCAGCCGCCGCTTTCGCCACTACGACGTCGACCGCGACGGCGGTTGGATGACCGTGGAGAGCGGCTTGGACAAGTTCACCCTGGCCTCGCGCGGACCGGTGCGCGTGGAACTGCACCTGGGACCCGACACGACCTACGGCGCGCACGTACAAAGCGGCCGGCTCATCGTCTACGACGGTGTCTATCGCCACAGCCGGCTGATACTGCTCGGGGTCGGCTTGGCCGTGTTGGGGCTCGTTTTGGCGGCGGTCGGCGTCATCGTGCTCATCGTGCGCTCGGTCGGTCCCGCCTCCCCGCCCGCCGCCGGCCCGCCGGGCGGCGCCTATGCGCCGGTCTCGGGCGAACCGGGCGTGCGCAACTGGGCGATGTGGTGCCACCTGAGCGCGCTGGGCGGCTACGTCGTGCCCATGGCCGGTCTCATTGCGCCGCTGGTGGTCTGGCTGAGCGGCCGCGAACGCGACCCCTTCATCGATGAACAGGGCAAGGAGGCCGTGAATTTCAGACTGACGCTCGTGTTGTATTATCTGGTGAGCTTCGCGTTGATATTCGTCGTCATCGGTTTTTTCCTGCTCGCCGCCGTCGGTCTGTTCGACCTGATCATGACCATCATCGCTGGCGTGCGCGCCGGCAGCGGCGAGCACTTTCGTTATCCGTTGACCTTGCGCATGGTACGGTGAGCGGGCCGCGGCGCGCTTGCCCGCCGCCGCCGCGCCGTTGCTATAATCTCGCCGCCCGGCGGGCACGCCAGGCAGAGACGAACCAAGCGCAGGAGGAAGTGGCTCATGTTACAACCCGGTCAACCCGCACCCGACTTCGAATTGCCCGATGCCGACATGGGCATGGTGACCCTGTCCAATTATGCCGGCCAAGCGAACGTGGTTCTGTATTTCTACCCCAAAGACGACACGCCCGGCTGCACGACGGAGGCGGTCGATTTCACCAACCTGGCCGAGTCCTTCGAAGGACTGAACACCGTCGTACTGGGCATCAGCCGCGATGACTGCGCGAGCCATGCGGCCTTTATCGAAAAGCATGGGCTGAACGTACGCCTGCTCGCCGACACCGAAGGCGAGATCTGCGAACGCTACGGCGTATGGCAGGAAAAGGAGAAAAACGGCGTCAAGAAGATGGGCATCGTTCGCTCGACCTTCATCGTCGATAAGGCGGGTATCTTGCGCGAGGCGATGTACGGTGTCAGCGCCCAAGGCCACGCCAAGGCGGTGCTCGAACGCATCGAGGCGCTGGCGTGAGCGCGACCACCGGAGGCCGGGGCGCGCGCCTGCCTTGGTTGCTGCTGTGCGCCGTGTGCCTGGGTGCCGGGCTCGGCGCCCAGGCCCATTCCGATAGTGGCGCCGGTGCTCACGGGGACGCCGGCGCGCGCACGGCGCCCGATTTCACCCTCACCGATCTGGCCGGCCGCGCGCACTCGCTGCGCGCGCTGCGCGCCGACGGCCACGTCCTGCTGATCTTCTGGGCCACGGATTGCGTGTACTGTCACGCCCTGCTGCCCGAACTCAAGCGGACCCAGCGGCGCTACGGCGGTCACGGCCTCAGGATCGCGGCGATCAATATCGGCGGCGAGCACCGCGAGGAGGTCGCCGCCTATGTAAAGGATTACGGAGTCAATTACCTGACGCTGACCGAACGGGCGCACAACCTGGACGTGGCCCAGGCCTACGGCGTGGTCGGCACACCGACGCTCGTGCTGGTCTCCCCCGCCGGCCAGGTCCTGTATTACGGGCACAAGCTCCCCCGTCTGGCGCGCTGGCTCGCGCCGCGCTCGGGCGCCGTCGACTGAACGGCGGCGCCGCCCGCCATCGAGATGAGAACTGATTCTCGTTAATCCCGCTCTGCGCGTTCCTATAATCCCAGGACACCGCGCGGTGCGCCGCCGCGCATCCACTGCGAACGGCGGGCCATACGGCCGCGCGCTCGTCGACGCACCCCCCGCGGCGCCAGATAGGTTGCTGGAACACGTCACGAGACAGGATTGAAGCCGGTACAGCTGCAAGGCGCAGCAGGACGTCCGCGGATGGGCGAGTGTCGCCAGGGAGCGCGATGGCCCGGCCTGTCGAAGATAGAGCAGGGTTGCCTTGACGCCGAAGGCGTGAGGCACTGGCAATGAACCCGTCAGGGTTGTGCGAGAGAGCAGGTTGCGCCCGGAACGAGTGGCGCCAGTTCAGGAAGTACTTAACGAACCTCTAAGAGGTTTCAAGTAAAACCCGAAGGGTTTCCATGAGCCAAGCCCGCGGCGGCGAGCCCTGCACCGTGGCTTTTCAACGGCCTGACAAGGGAGGAATACGGACATGTTCGATATGAATAACCTCAAGCGCACCGTCGGCAAGCGCGACGCCTCCGATGAGACGCCGCTGGAGGCGGCGCCCGCGACACCGCCGCCCGAGCCACGCGCGACGACCGCGGCCAAGGAACCGGCCACCATCGGCGCCTCCATCCACTTCAAGGGCGACCTCAGCGGCGAAGAGGACTTCGTCATCCAGGGCAAGGTCGAGGGCAGCATCGGCCTCAAGAAGAACAACCTGACGATCGGCAAGAACGGGCGCGTGCATGCCAACGTGACGGCCAATATCATTGTCGTCGAAGGCGAGCTTCAGGGGGACATGTTCGGCAATGAGAAGGTCATCATCCGCAAGACCGGCAACGTACTGGGCAATATCGTTTCACCGCGCGTGACGCTCGAAGACGGCGCGAAATTCAAGGGCAGCATCGAGATGGAGCCCAAGGCCGTGGACTCCTTCGCCGCACCGGGTGCGGGCGGGGGCGCAGGTACGGGCGAGGGCGATGCCAAGACCGGCGCGTCGGGCCCGGGAACCGGCAAACCGGAGATCAAGGGCGCACAGCAATAGCGCCCCGCACCGCCAGGGCCGGCTTCACCGCCGTCGAACGAAATGGCATCAACCTCGACGCTATCGACCGCCGGGCGCATCGATCAGGCGAGCGAACCGGCCGAGCTGAACAGCTCCCTGCTGGGTTCGCTGCTGGGCCGGACCGACCCCGCGCATCGCATCGGGGTCGTCGACCTCGGCCGGGCGCGCCCGACGACCATCGCCGTGTTCTCGCGCGTGCGATGTCGGCTGTACATCGAGGACGCGATCGAAACCCTGGCCGCGCCGGCCACCTCGGACGAGGACGATGAGGCGCTGTTCGCGCGGCGGCTCGAATCCGCTTTGGGCCCGCCGAAGGCGCAGGGCGTGGACCTCGTGCTGTGCTGGGAGCTGCTGGATTATCTGACGCGCCCGCGCCTGGCCGCCTTCGCATCGCATCTGGCACCCTGGCTCGAACGCGGCGCCTACCTGCATGCCTTTATCGCCGCGCGCGCCAATATTCCCGCGCGCCCGGCGGGATTCGAACTGCTCGAACTCGACCGCGTGCGCTATCGGCCGGTCGGTGACGCGCTGTGCCCGGCCCCGCGCTATCACCAGCTGGACCTGGGGCGGCTCATGCCCCAGTTCGCCATCGAGCGCTCGGTCCTGCTGCGCAACGGGCTGCAGGAATACCTGCTGCGCCGGCACTGACGTGCCGGGCGGGTCAGATCGGCTCGCTGCGAGCGGGCTCGTTTTCCAGGGCATCGACCAACGGGCCGAGCCGCTCTTTCAGGCCGGCCCGGTCCTGCCAGCCCGACTCCAGGAATTCACCCGAGAAGGTCTCCTGCGCCTCGTTGGCATCGGTCAGCAGGGTCAGCAGATAACTCGAGGCGCGGCCCGCCTCGTCCTCCATCTCCGGGTCCGGCGTCCAATCGATGCGCCCGAGGGGTATGTCGCGGGCCCAGGCCAGTTCCTGCGCGGCCAGGGTGATGGCATGCTTTCCCCGCGTACGGCGGGGCACTTCGGTGGTATCGCTCATGGTCGCTCTCCTTGCGCCGCGGTGCCCACCGCTGGCAGGTCCGCGCGGCACGCTGTGCGGGCACGGCCGATGACCGACCCGACACCCTCATCGGGCCACCGGCGTCGCCCGGTTCAATGTCGCAGTGCGGCGTCGACCTCCGCCTCGGCGGCGAGCCAGTCCGAGATCGGGTCGCCGCCCTGAAAGCCCCGCTGCTCGGCCCGCAGATAGGCCGCCTCGGCGATCCGCCGCTGGCGCTCCTGCGGCGCGACGCCGTTGCCGGTTCGCGGCTTTCGCGGTGCGGCCTTGCGCGCGGAAGCCGTGGCCGATGGCTTGGCCGGCGCGGCCTTGGCGGCACCTGGCTTGGCGCCGGACTTACTCGCCGTGGTCTTCTTGGCCGCCGTCTTGGTGGTGGCCTTCTTGCGCGACGCGGCCGGCTTCTTGCCGCCCGCCTTGCTCGTCTCGCTCATCGCTGCACTCCTCCCACTGATTGCATGCCGTGCCCTGAGGCTCGGCCTGGGCAACGGCGCCGTCGCCCGGGTCGGGTAAAGAACAGTCTCGCACCGGACTGTGACGGTTCGACAACAAATCCGTGCGGTGGTGCCCGACGCCGCGCGCCTGGCCCAATGTACGGCGATGCACGATTCGCGCCACCCCGTCGGCCCACCGACTCGAAGACCCCTCGGTAACCGACGCCGATGGGCGCACCGCCGCGGTGCGTCTGGGGCGCCATCCGCGCTCGCGCCGCGCACGAACGAGTACAATCAAGCATAGCAGCGAACGTGGCTTACGCACGGGAGACCTTATGCGCTTTGGCGTGATTGTGATCGGCGACGAACTACTCAGCGGCAAGCGCCGCGATCGCCACCTGCCCCACGTCATCGAAGCCCTTGGCGCCCAGGGCTTCGAGCTGGCCTGGGCCGTGTTCGTCGGCGACGACGCCGGGGACCTCACGGCTACGCTGCGCCGCACCCTGGCCGGCCCCGAGGCGGTGGTATGCTTCGGCGGCATCGGGGCCACGCCCGACGATCGCACCCGCCAGTGCGCGGCGGCGGCGGCCGGCCTCGCCCTGACCCGCCACCCCGAGGCGGTCGCCGAGATCGAGGCCCGGTTCGCCGAGGCGGCCTATCCCCAGCGCATACGCATGGCCGAGCTGCCGCAGGGCGCGCGCATCATCCCCAACCCCTACAACCGCATTCCCGGTTTCAGCCTGGGCGAGCACCACTTCCTGCCGGGCTTTCCCGACATGGCCTGGCCGATGCTCGACTGGGTGTTGGAACACTACTACGCGGGACAGCGCCCGCGACAGGCCTCGGTGGAGCACCGCCTGCGCGTGCGCGGCCGCTACGAGAGCGAGCTGCTGGATTTGATGGAGGCCTTCACGCGGCGCTTTCCGCAGCTGCGCCTGTCGAGTCTGCCCACCCTCGCCGGCCAGAGCCCGGAGATCGAGTTGGGCGTGCGCGGCGCCCCCGAGGCGGCGGCCGAGGCCAACCGCTGGCTGCGAAGCGCCCTGGACGAGGCCGGGGTGGCCTGGGAGGCCCTGGACGCGCCGGCGGGGCCCGGCCCGTGAGCCAGCGCCCCGGCGCGGCTCACTGTCCGCCGGACCAGTTATAGGCCTGGACCACCCCGTCGGCGTCGAAACGGATCTGCAGCAGCTTGAGCTTGGCATCGCTCATGTTGGGCAGGTGGCCGTGACCGTAATAATAGGTCCATTCGACGTAGCGCTCGCCGTCACTGTGCACCCCCACCCCGGTGCTGGTCGGCGCGCCCAACCAGCCACGCACCTGGGCCTGCGTGCTCACCCCGCGTTGGACATTGGCCTGAAAGCTCGCCAGGTCGTAGTCGCGCCCGAGCTGGACGGTCGAACAACCGGCCGCCAGCACCGCGCAGGCGGCGAGCAGTACCGAGGCGGCGAGCCGCGCCGCGCGGGGCGCCGTGAAACGTTGCTTGTGCATGTCTACCTCCCGAGGCAGGCCCTGGGTCCGGCCCGCCGTTGCACCGTCCATGATCGCGGCCGGGCGCCGTGCACGCCGTGAGCGGGATCACGTCCCGACAAGCGAACGTCACCGTGCCCCCTGTCCCGGATCAATTGTAGTCCAACGGTATCTGTACTATTTTCAGGGCACGACAATCGGAGGGCCGCTATGAACCTCGAGAAGGTGGTGTTCGCGTTTTTCATCGTACTGGCGTTGACCTTGAACTTCGGCTTCGTCGTCGGCACCATCGACGCCCTCGACCAGCACAACGTCTATGAGCTGTTCGCCGCGCTGGTCGTCAGCCTCATCGCCACGGTCATGAAGTTCGGCGACCGCACCCACATCGGCGCCGTGCTGCTGGCGACCAGCCTCGTGGCGGACCTGCATCTCATCGCCGCGGCCATCGTCTGGGCGTTCACCCTGCACGTCAGCGGCACCGAACTCACGCCGTCGGCCATGGCCACCATCGTGTCCATCTCCGGCGGCGCGCTGCTGGCCAATATCACCTCCGTCGTCCTGCTGGTCGTGGAGACGGTCATGATCCGCCGCTAGGGCCTGGCCTCCACACCGGCCGGCGCAAGCACGATGCAAGACGTCACCTACCTGCTGCTGCGGCGCATGCGCCTGCCGCTCATCGCCTTGATCCTCACCTACGCGGTGTCGGTGCTGGGTTTTGTCCTGATACCGGGGGTCGACGGCCAGGGACGGCCCTGGCACATGGACTTCTTCCACGCCTTCTATTTCGTCAGCTTCATGGGCTCGACGATCGGCTTCGGCGAGATCCCCTACCCCTTCACCGATGCCCAGCGCATGTGGACCCTGGTGACTATCTACGCCACCGTGATCGCCTGGCTGTACGCCATCGGCGTGCTGCTGTCGACCCTGCAGGACCCGGCCTACCGGCGCGTGGTTCGCCGCTCGGCGTTTGCCCGCGGCGTGCGCCTCATCAGCGAGCCCTTCTACATCGTCTGCGGCTACGGCGACACCGGATCGCAGGTGGTCAGCTCCCTGGCCGAGCGCGGCATGCGCTGCGTGGTCATCGACATCGACCGCGCCCGCATCGACGCCCTGGAGCTGGAGGACCTGGGCATGCACGTACCGGGCCTGTGCGCCGATGCCGCCGACACCGACGCCCTGTTCCAGGCCGGCCTGCGCCGGGACATGTGCACCGGCGTGATCGCGCTGACCGACGTCGATCACGTCAACCTCACCGTCGCCATCACGGCTCGCCTGCTGGCGCCGGCGGTGCAGACCATCGCCCGCTCCGAGTACCACGAGAGCGAGGCCAACATGGCCTCCTTCGGCACCCAACACGTCGTCAATCCCTTCGACACGTTTGCCGACCGCTTCGCCATGGCCATCCATTCGCCGGGCCTGTATCGCATCTATGAGTGGATGACCAGTATCCACCCGGCGCGCGGGGGCGAGAACGGGACGGCCCCGGGGCGGCGGCTCGCCCCGCCCCGGGGCACGTGGGTCATCTGCGGCTACGGGCGCTTCGGCAAGGCGCTGGAGCGCTACTTGAACTTCGAGGGCCTTCGCACCGTCGTGATCGAGGCCGACCCGCAGACCACCCACGCACCCGCCGACGCGGTGGCCGGGCGCGGCACCGAGGCGGTCACCCTGCGCGCGGCCAAGGTCGAGGAGGCGGTGGGCATCGTCGCCGGCACCGACAACGACGCCAACAACCTGTCCATCGTGATCACCGCGCGCGAGCTCCAGCCGCGGCTGTTCGCAGTGGCGCGCCAGAACCAGCGGCGCAATGACGCCATGTTCGCCGCCGCCGATCTGGACCTGGTCATGCAGCCGGGCGAGATCATGGCCCGGCGCATCCTCGGGCTCATCACCAATCCGCTGCTCGCCGATTTTCTGCGCCACGCCCGCCACCGCGACGACGCCTGGGCCGAGGACCTGGTCGCCCGCATCGACGCCCTGAAGGCCGGACCGGCACCGGCCCTGTGGAGCGTGAGCGTCGATGCGCAGGGGGCCGCCGGCCTGACCCACGCGCTGCAGCGCGGCGAGGAGGTCGATGTGGCCACGCTGCTGCGCGACCCGCGCCGGCGCGAGCGCCCGCTGGCGGCGCTGGCCCTGCTGCGCCGCCGCGCCGACGCCGAGGAAGAGCTGCTGCCCGCGGCGGAGACGACGCTGCAGTTGGGCGATCGGCTCCTGTTCTGCGGCCTGGCGGAGGCGGCCGGCCATATGGACTGGACGGCCCAGAACCACAACGTGCTCGAATACGTGCGGACCGGGTCGCAGCGCCCGGCCGGCACGATCTGGCGGTGGCTGGCGCGAGCCTAAATGGAAGTTGCGAATACCAGATCACGTTGGTTCAACGGGGTGTGATGATGTTGTCCAGAACCGTCGGCCGCATGGACGCGGCCGCCGAGCATACAGGGATGTATTCACTGCGTGTCCTGGACAACATCATCACACCCCGCACCTGTACGGGTATCCGGATCAGCTGTTTAGGCGGGGCGATTCAGGCGTTCAGGTCGGGGATGAGCCGACTCTCGATGCGGGCGATCATGTCCTTGAGCAGGAGCTTGCGCTTTTTCATGCGCGTGAGCTGGATCTGATCGGCATAGGTATTTTTCTGCAGGTTGGCAATGGCATCGTCCAGGTCGCGATGCTCCAGGCGCAGCGTCTCCAGGCGCTGGCGCAGCTCGGCCGCTTCACTGTCATCCATGGCGCGCGCCTTTCGGCGCAGACCGGCTCGAACCGCTACGCATCGACATGGGTCGCCGCGTCCTCGTAGACGGTAATCGTGTTGGTAAACAGCATGGAGTTGGGCAGCAGCAGGCGCCGGTCCTCGGCGCTCAGCGTGGTGTAGCGCAGGTCGATGCTGGCCACGATGCCCTCCAGCCCGGCGGTGGCGATGCGATCGCCGATGCGAAACGGGCGGTAGAGCAGGATCATCACGCCCGAGAGCAGATTCGACAGCGTGTCCTTGAGCGCAAAGCCCAATGCGAAGCCGATCAGGCCGAGGCTGGCGATCATGGCGCCGACGTTGATGCCCACCGTGCCCAGCGCACTCACGGTGCCGATGACCAACAGGGCGAGGTAGAGCGCGCGGCCTGCCAGGCGCAGCACGTCACGCCGGCCGCCCTCGGTGCGGGCCGCCACCCGGCGCAGCACCGCGAGCGTGACCGCCGCGGCGATCCAAAAGGCAACCAACACCCCGAGGCCGAGCAGCAGGCGGTTGAGGGCGGCCAGGCTCAGGGCAGGGGGCAGGTGCAGCAGGCTGTCAGGGCTCATGGCGTCCTCGCTCGGCTGGATGACCATGTGTCGGCCGACGCCCCCAGTATACGCCAATGGCCGTGGGCGCGGCCAAAGCTGCTATAATTGGCCCCGCTGCCCATTGTCCGTTCACCGCCGGCGCGACCGGCCCGGTTCGTCATGCAAAACGCCCCCGACATCTTCTCCTACCGCCCGTACTGGGCGAAGCGCTTCGGCGTCGCCCCCGAGCTGCCGACCACGCGCGAGGAGATGGAGGCGCTGGGCTGGGACAGCTGCGACATCGTCCTGGTCACGGGCGATGCCTACGTCGACCACCCCAGCTTCGGCATGGCCGTCATCGGCCGGGTCCTGGAGGCCCAGGGCTTTCGCGTGGGCATCATCGCCCAGCCCGACTGGCGCGACGCCGCCGACTTTGCGGCGCTGGGCCGGCCGAACCTGTTCTTCGGGATTACGGGCGGCAACATGGACTCCATGGTCAACCGCTACACCGCCGACCGGCGGGTGCGCTCCAACGATGCCTATACGCCCGACGGGGAAGGCGGGCGCCGCCCGGACCGTTCGGTCATCGTCTACGCCCAGCGCTGCCGCGAGGCCGTCTCGGGCGTACCCGTCGTCATCGGCGGCATCGAGGCCAGCCTGCGCCGCATCGCGCACTACGACTACTGGTCGGAGAAGGTGCGCCGCTCGGTCCTCGTGGATGCCAAGGCCGACCTGCTGGTCTACGGCAACGGCGAGCGCCAGGTCGTGGAGATCGCCCATCGCCTGGCCCGCGGCGAGGCGATCGAGGAGCTGACCGACATCCGCGGCACCGCCTTCACGCGCCGCGGCCTGCCCCCGGACTGGCGCGAGCTCGATGCCAGCCATATCGACACGCCCGGCCCGGTCACACCCGAGCCCGATCCCTATGCCGGGCCCTCGGACGCCGGGGCCAAGCCCTGCGACAGTCCGGCCGCGGGTGAGACGGGCGGGGCCGCCCAGGTGGTCCGGCTGCATCCGCGCTCCTCGCTGGCCGGCCCGCGCGGCGAGCGCGAACACACGGTCGTTCGCCTGCCGGCCTTCGAGGCCGTGCGCGCCGACCCGGTACTCTACGCCCACGCCAGCCGCGTACTGCACCTGGAGACCAACCCGGGCAACGCCCGCGCCCTGGTGCAACGCCACGGCGAGCGCGAGGTCTGGATCAACCCGCCGCCCCTGCCGCTCAGTACCCGCGAGCTGGACGCCGTGTTCGAGCTGCCCTACACGCGCCGCCCCTACAGCGGCTACGGCCAGGCGCGGATCCCGGCCTACGAGATGATTCGCTTCTCGGTGAACATCATGCGCGGCTGCTTCGGCGGCTGCACGTTCTGCTCGATCACCGAGCACGAGGGCCGCATCATCCAGAACCGTTCGGAAGATTCGATCATTCGCGAGATCGAGACCATCCGCGACACGGTGCCCGGCTTCACCGGCGTGGTCTCGGACCTGGGCGGACCGACCGCCAACATGTACCGCCTGGCCTGCCGCGACCCGAAGATCGAGGCGGCCTGCCGGCGCCCCTCCTGCGTCTACCCCGGGATCTGCTCCAACCTCGACACCGATCATTCCTCGTTGGTGCGCCTGTACCGGCGCGCCCGCGAACTGCCGGGCGTGAAGAAGGTCCTCATCGCCTCCGGGCTGCGCTACGACCTGGCCGTCGAGTCGCCCGAGTACGTCAAGGAGCTGGTCAGCCACCACGTCGGCGGCTACCTCAAGATCGCCCCCGAGCACACCGAGGGCGGGCCGCTGTCGAAGATGATGAAACCGGGCATGGGTGCCTATGACCGGTTCAAGGAACTGTTCGAGCGCTACTCCAAGGCCGCGGGCAAGGAACAATACCTCATCCCCTATTTCATCGCCGCGCATCCGGGTACCAGCGACGAGGACATGCTCGAGCTCGCCCTGTGGCTCAAGCGCAACGGCTTTCGCGCCGACCAGGTCCAGGCCTTCCTGCCCTCGCCCATGGCCACCGCCACGGCCATGTATCACTCGGGCAAGAACCCGCTGCGCAAGGTCGGCCGGGACAGCGAGGACGTCGCCGTGCCGCGCGGGCTCAGGCGCCGCCGCCTGCACAAGGCCTTCCTGCGCTATCACGACGCCGACAACTGGCCGCTGCTGCGCGATGCGCTCAAGCGCATGGGCCGCGCCGACCTCATCGGCAACGGCAAGCGCCATCTGGTGCCGCGCTGGCAGCCGGCCGGCACCGGCCAGCGCCCCGAGGGCCGGCGCGTCACCCGCAAGGCCCAGACCTTCCGCACCCAGCACACCGGCCTGCCCGACGCGCCCGGCGACCCACCGGCGCGCGCTCGGAACAAACCGCGCAACGAGAAGCCGGCCCGAAAGGCTCGGGCCAAGCCGGCCCATAAACAAAACGGCCGCCGATCCTAGAACCGGCGGCCGCTGCCATGGGCCCGGCGAACCACCGGGCCAGCCTCGGCGTTACTTCGCCTCGGCGGGCTCGCGCTTGCGCTGCTGCGTCATCTCCTTTTTCTGCTCGCGCGCCTTACGGGCGGCCGCCTTGCGTTCGGCCAGGCACTTCTTCACGAAGGCGCGGGTCTGCTTCTTGTCCTTCAGCCCGGCATGCTTGGCCTCCTGGGTGCAGGTCGTGCGATGCGCGGCCTTGGCAACGGCATCGCCAACCATCAGGGGAGAGCCGACCAACAGGAAAGAGGCCACGACGGCGGCGCTGACGAATTTGCTCGACATGTACGGATACTCCTAAAGGTGAGTCAGGCTTTGAAAAGGCGCGCGGGGCGCGCCACCGGCCGGCATCGACTTGGGAGCGCGAAAGGTCGCCCTCGTGAGTCCTGTTGTACGGACCGGCGGTTGTGCCGAACGGCCCGTGCCGGCCTTCACTGTCCATGGACAACGCCGATGGACGCACCGTTTATATAGGGCAGGTGGGCGCAAATAAAACTAAAAGACTTGATGCAATCGATTAGCAATATTTGTCGACGGAATCGACTCGACGCGCGGAATCCGACTCTCACTGGAAATGTGACGCCGTTGGCAAAACGCGTCGGTGCAGGTCGGAGACGCTAACGCAAAACAGAGGCCTGCATACGATCAGCGCACACGAAACCCCCTCGCCCGGATCGCCTCGACAATGGCCGCGACGTGCTCGTGGCCCTTGGTCTCCAGACTGAGCTCGACTTCGATCTCTCCAAGCTCGACCTCGCCGATGTGGCGGGTCTGATAGATATGCAGGATGTTCGCGCGCTGGTCCGCCACGGCCGCGGCCAGGACGGCGATGCTGCCCGGCGTGTCCGGCACGACGACCTCCAGGTGGGCGATGCGCCCGTCGCTCTCGAGACCGCGTTCGAGCAGGACGGACAGGCGCGTCATATCGATGTTGCCGCCGCTGATGACCAACGCGGCACGCCCGGTCGGCGCCAGCGCGATCTGGCCTTCGTAGACCGCGGCGACCCCGACGGCACCGGCCCCCTCGGCCAGGGTCTTGTCGCCCTCGAGCAGGCGCATGATGGCACTGGCGATCGCATCCTCGCTGACGGTGTGCACGGCCTGCACGTGGTGCTGAATGATGGGAAAGGTATGGGTCCCGACGTTGGCGATGGAGATGCCGTCGGCGATGGTGCTGGTCGGGCGCAGGTGTTGGATGTGACCGGCCGCCAGGCTCTCGCGCATGGCTGGCATGCGCTGGGTCTGAACGCCGACGATACGCGCCTCGGGGCGCAGCGCCTTGACGGCCACCGCGATGCCGGCGATGAGGCCGCCCCCGCCCACCGGGACCACGACCGTGTCGAGCTCGGGCACTTGCTCGATCAGCTCCAGGGCGATGGTACCCTGGCCGGCGATGACGGCAGGATCGTCGAAGGCGTGGATCAGCGTGTAGCCGTGCTCGGCCTCCAGGGCGCGGGCACGCTCGAAGGCCTCGGCGAAGCTCGCGCCGTGCAGCACCACCTCGGCGCCGAAGGCCTGGGTGCCGCGCACCTTGGTCAGCGGCGCCGTCTCGGGCATGACGATCGTCGCGCGGATGCCCAGGCCCTGCGCCGTGTGGGCAACGGCCTGGGCGTGGTTGCCGGCCGAGGCGGCGACCACCCCGGCGGCGCGCTGCGTCGGGTCGAGCAGCAGCATCTTGTTCAGGGCGCCGCGTTCCTTGAACGAGCCGGTCAGCTGCAGGTTCTCCAGCTTGAGCCAGACCTCGGCCCCGCAGTGGGCGCTGAGCCGATGGGAGAGGCGACACGGCGTGGGCGAGACGGCCGCGGCGATGCGCTCGCGGGCGGCGAGGATGTCTTCGAGTGTCACCGGGAGATCGGCGGCGCGGTTCATACAGGGGCCCCTGGCTGTAACACAGTGTCCGTTATACCGGGTATCGCCGGCGCGCCACAATGCGCGCGGCGCGCTTGACGCCCGCCGGCCCGCTGGCACAATGCATCGATGCGCCTGCCACGTCTGCCTCCAGCGAACCGCGACAAGACCGTCGATCGGCAAACCGTGCCCGCCTACACCCTGCGCACCAGCGCGCGGGCCCGGCGCGTACAGCTGCGCGTGCTGCCCCAAGGCACGGTCGAGGCCGTGGTCCCGCGCGGTGTCGACCCCCGCGCGGTCGATGCCTTCGTGGCCCGTCACCGCCAGTGGATCGCCAAGCGCCTGGCGCGCATCGACGAGCAACGCCAAAGCCGCCCGCACCTGTTCGAGCATCCGCCGCGCCGCGTGCGCCTGCGCGCCCTGGGCCAGGAGTGGGCGGTGGAATACGCCTGGATGAACCAGGCGGCGCCCGGACCGACCCGCCCGGGCGCCAGCCAGCGAAGCGGCGGCGTGCTCGGCGTGCGCGCCGCCGACGCCGACGCGGCCCGTGCGCTGCTGCAGCGCTGGCTGATGCGCCAGGCCAAGGAACACCTCGTGCCCTGGCTACAGCGCACGGCCGGCGAGTTCGGACTCGAAGTGGGCCGGGTGAGCGTGCGCGCGCAGAAGAGCCGCTGGGGCAGCTGCTCGGCGCGGGGCAATATCAGCCTCAACCGCAACCTGCTGTTCCTGCCGCCCGAGGGCGTGCGCTATCTGTTCGTGCACGAGCTCTGCCATACCCGGCACATGAATCACTCGCGCCGCTTCTGGTCGCTGGTGGCGCGCCTGGACCCGCACTTCGAACGCCACGAGGCCCTGCTGCGCCGCTCGCACGACTATGTGCCGCTGTGGGCCCTGCCCGATTAGTCCGAGCCCGATGACTCGCCGTCCCGGCGCTCGCGCGGGTCCTGGCGGTAATACCTGACCAGCTGTTCGTAGACCTCGGGTAATGCCCGGTGCAGTGCGTGCGGGGTCATGAAAAACGCCTCACTGGCCACGGCGAAGAACTCGGCCGGGCTGTGCGCGGCGTAGGCATCGAGCGCCCCCACCCCCACCGCGACGAGATCCCGCCGCAGTTGCGCATAGGCCCGGGAGAAGGCGGCGCTCCAGGCGCGCCGGTCCATGCCCCGGTGCAAGGGCGGCAGGCCGTTGGCCGCCCCGTCGATCATGTCCAACTTGTGGGCGCACTCATGCACGACGACATTGGACGCCTCGCCGTAGGGCGGCGGGCCGGGACGCACATCGGCCCAGGCCAGGACCATGGGCCCGCGCTGCCAGGACTCGCCGCTCAGGGCGTGGCGCGTGCGGTGAACCACACCGATGCCGTCGACCTCCTCACGCTCGGCGACGAAGGTCTCGGGGTAGACGATGAGCGAGTACCAGTTGTCGTAATAGTCGAGATCCAGGTTGAGGATGGGCAGGCAGGCCTGGGCGGCGATGGCCACGCGCATGGCATCGTCGAGCGCGAAGCCGCGCGCCCCGTAGACGGCCTTGGCGTGCAGGAACAGGCCGGCGAGATCGTGCAGCCGGCCGAGCGCCGCCTCGTCGAGCCCGCGCAGCAGGGGCAACCCGGCGCAGACCGAGCGCCACAGGGGCTCGGCGATGGCATGGCGGCGCAGGATGCGCCGGCGACGCCAGCGCCGCAGCGCGGCCCACATCAGATTTGCCTCGTGCGGCGGGTCAACGCGGCGGGGGCTCGCCCGGGACGGCCTCGCCGCCCGCGGCGAGCGAATCGGCCGCCCCGAGTTCCCCGGACTCGTCCAGCGCCATTTGCTTGATGCTGCGCGCGCCCAAGGTGCGCTGCAGCACGCGTTCGAACTCGCCCACGACGCGCTCGACCCCGGGCTCGTGCGGCAGGCGGCGGGCCGTGAAGAAGGCCTCCTCGCCGGCGCTGCGCACGGCGGCCAGCACCTCGTGCACCGAAGTCGCCTCCAGCGGGCGGCCGGGCAGATAGGCCGGCGGCTCGTCGGCACTGGTCACCAGCAGCTCGTGGCGCTGCAGCGCCAGCAACACGTCCTCGAGCAGGTCCATGGGGATGCGCAGGCGCTGGGTCAGCCCCTGGATGGTCCACGGCGCCCGGCCCTGATAGTAGTTGCGGGCTACCAGGTACATGATCAGCAGCGCCAGGCGCTCCTGCAGGCGCGCGCTCAGGCGCATTGCTCGGCGGCGCACCGACAGGTACTCCGGGTGCTGGTGATAGAAGGCGATGCTGGCGCCGATGAGCAGGATGATCCAGCTCAGATACAGCCAGATCATGAACAGGATCAGCGAGGCGAAGGCCGAGTAAATGGCCGTGTATTTCGAGGAGCCGACGATGAACGAAGTGAAGGCCCAGCCGACGGTTTGCCACAACACACCGGCGACGATGCCGCCGACGAGGGCCGAACGCACGCGTACCCGCGTGTTGGGCACGAAGACATATATAAAGGTAAACGCGGCGATGATCAGCAGATAGGGCACGAGCCGTCCGCCGAAGGCGGCCACGACCCCGAAGGGCTCGATGGCCACGATGCGCTGGACCAGGGCCGTGTTCATCACCGTCGCGGTGATACCCAGCGCGGTGAACACCAGCACCGGGCCGATGATGATCACGCTGAGGTAGTCGCTGAAACGCTGAGTGAAGCGCCGATGCTGCTCGACGTGCCAGGTATAGTTGAAGGCGCTCTCGACCTTTTGGATGAGCGCGATCACGGTGTACAGCAAGAAGGCCAGCCCGACCGAGCCGAGCACGCCGGCGCGCACGTTTTCGACGAACTCGATGATTCGGGCGCTCAACTCAGTGCCCTTCTCGCCCAACGGGGCAAGGAAATGCAGCAGCAGCGGCTCGATCTGGTTGTGCACGCCGAAGGCCTTGAGCACCGAGAAGCTCACGGCCAACAGGGGCACCAGCGACAGCAGCGAAGTATAGACCAGGCTCATGGCGCGCAGCGTGAGCTGGCCGTCGGAGAGATCGCGAATGGCCACCCAGGCCACGCGCAGCAGCATGATGAGCCGGCCGCGCCAAAAGGACATCGCCGCCGGGTCGCCGCCCCAGAGGAAATCGATGGCGCGTTGCTTGAGTTTTTTCAGCTCGTCCACGCCGGCCTCCCCGCTCAGTCGCGGCTCCCGAAGACCTCTTTGAGCAACTCGGTGGTGCGCGCGACGGGGTCGCGCCGGATCTTGCGCTCCTCCTCGGCCAAGGTATGGAACAGTCCGTCGAGCGCGCGGTCGGTGACATAGGTATCGATGTCGGTGGTCAGCCCGGCGGTAAAGGGTATGGACTCGAGCTTGCCCTGCAAGCGCTGATACTGGTGCGTCACCCCCACGCGCGACATCGCCGAGTGGACGATGGGCCGGAAGGCCTGCTCCAACCGGGCGTAGGTCTTTTTGCGAAAATACTGCGTCGCGGCATGGTCGCCGCCGTTTAGGATCTTGCGCGCGTCGGCAAAGCTCATGTCGCGCACGGCGCCGATGAAGATGCGCTTGGCCGCCGGCGCGGCCCTCTCGGCCGCGCGGTTCATGCTGCGCTCGAATTCATCGACCTGGGACCCGTAGCCGACGCTGCGCAGCGTGTGTTCCAGGCGCTGCAGGTCCTTGGGCAGGGGGATGCGGATCTGCGGATTCTTATAATAACCGTTGAGCCGTCCGACCGCGGCCGTCGCCCGCTCGGAGCCGACCTCCAGGGCCTGCTTCAGGCCGGCGACGATCCGCTCCTGGCTCAGGCCGCCACCGCCCGACAGCCCATTGGCCTGCTTGGCGAGCTTGTTCATGTCGACACACCCGGCCAAACCCGCGAGCGTGAATGCCAGCGCCGCCGCGGCCGCAATGGCTTTGCCGGCGACGGCCGGCCGTGTTGTTATTAGGCGCATGCTCTCTCCCCGCCCGTAGGTCGATTAGGGCAGGATTAGATTGTCACGTCTGGCCCCGCCAGACAATCGCGCCGAGGAGACCACATGCCTTCTGCTCGCGATGGAGCGCTACCCCTGAGCGATGGGCGCACCCTGAGCTTCGCCGAGTACGGGCCGCCGGACGGTCGCCCCGTGGTACTGTGCCACGGCCTGCCGGGCTCGCGCCGCCAGCACCCGCCCGACGTCGAGCACCTCGAGACGCTCGGGGTGCGCCTGATCGTGCCCGAGCGGCCGGGGCTGGGTTGTTCGGACCCCCAGTTCGGGCGCCGGATCCTGGACTGGCCGGCCGATCTGGCCCGACTCGCCGAGCACCTGGGGCTGGCGCGCCTGGCCATCATAGGCGTCTCCGGCGGGGCGCCCTATGCGCTGGCCTGCACGCAGTCCCCAGGCCTGGCCGAACGCATCGGCGCACTGGGGATCGTCAGCGGCATGGGACCGCCGCACGCCCTGGACGCGATGAGCCGGCGCAGCCGCGCCGTACTGCAACTGGCACGCCGCGCGCCCTGGCTGCTGCGCGCACCGCTGGCCGGCTTCGGCCGGCTGGCACGCGCCGGCAGTGGACCGCCGCCGCAGCGCCTGCTGGGCCTGTTCTTCAAGCTCGCCGGCACCACCCTGCCCCCGGTCGACCGTGCGGTCCTCGCGCGCCGGGATATCGCCGAGCCGCTGCGCGCCGACCTGGCCCAGGCCTTTCGCCAGGGGGCGGGCGGGGTCGTCGCCGAGCTCGGCCTGCTCGCCCGGCACTGGGGCTTTGCGCTGGGGGCGGTCGACCGGCCGGTGCGCCTGTGGCACGGCGAGATGGACGGCATCGTACCCATCGGCGTCGGCCGGGGGGTGGCCGAGGCGCTGCCGCAGGTACGTGCCAGCTTCGCCCCCGGTGCGGGGCACTTCCTCATCTACACGCAGTGGCGGGCCATCGTCGAACAGGTGTTGGAGGATTGGACGTAAGACGT
>Ga0209918_1000308_pt1 | contig 35147 bp, 50 predicted proteins | sample SalPonD_shore_MG_FD_185712 | JGI IMG/M metagenome (GOLD analysis project Ga0209918, IMG submission 185712) | Salt pond soil microbial communities from South San Francisco under conditions of wetland restoration - Salt Pond MetaG... | ecosystem: Environmental > Aquatic > Marine > Intertidal zone... | reverse complement strand
GAAATGGTGGCCGTTGTTGAGGTCATCTCTGCGACCAAGTTCAAGGCCACTCGCGGCGCCGCTGGAACTACGGCTGGTTCCATCAACGACGATGCGTACCTGACGAAGATCGGCAGCGCGTACGGTGAGGGTACTCCGAGTCCGAAGGCTGTGTCTCGGAACCCCGTGAAGTACTACAACTACTGCCAGATCTTCAAGACTCCGTTCGAGCTGACGAACACCGCGAAGGAGACCAACCTTCGTACCGGCGATCCGCTGAAGAACGACAAGAAGCGGAAGATGTTCGATCATAGCCGGGACCTGGAGATGGCCTTCCTTTTCGGTGTGCGGAACGAGACCACGGATGCGAACGGGAAGCCGCTTCGCTATACCGGGGGTCTGCGGAGTTTCCTCCCGGCGTCGAACGTGAAGATCAAGAGCTCGGACTACTCCCAAGCTCGCGATCTGATCGACGACCTGTACCAGGTCTTCGACTACGACACCGAGGCGGGCGACCAGCGGATCGTCTTCGCGGGGAATGGTGCCCTAAACGTGCTGAACAAAATCGCTGACAATAGCGGTGATGTGAACTTCACTGAGAAGATCAGCATGTACGGCATGAACCTCCGCGAGCTGATGCTTCCGCAGGGTACGCTGTATATCAAGACCCACCCGCTGATGAACCGGCATGGGCTGTACAAGAACTCGATGTTCGTTATCGATGCCTCTTCTCTGCGGTATCGCCATATGCGTGATACTAAGAGTGAGGACCACATCGAGGGGAACGACGAGGACACCCACAAGGGTCAGTGGCTGACTGAGGCTGGCCTGGAGGTCCGGTACGGCGGGACGACCTGCGCCTACATCGGCAACATGTCCACTTCGGTGTAAGCTAGGAGGAAAGGAAAATGCAGGCGAATCTGGTGCATGCGGTAATCAAGCAGTCTCAGATTATGCAGGGGCTGCGGCTGAATGACGTAAACGTCGAGACGCTGGGCGGCGCAAAGAGCATGTCGGTGGACGATGCCCTCGTGCAGGCCCTGGACCCTGATGGTGCGGGCCGCACGGTGACGCTGCCTGATCCGGCAAACGTTGAAGGGGAGGACGGGGGCGATGGCCTCATGTTCATCTTCATCAACACGGCGGACGGTGCCGAGAGCATTACGGTGAACGATCATAACGACTCTGCGGTTGGCGGTACTGTCGACCAGAACGGGCTCGGGATCTTCATCGCCTTCGGCGGCGCCTGGTATGGGACGGGCGTTGCGTAACAGGAAGGGGCCTTCGGGCCCCTTTTCTTCTATGGAGTAAAAGATGCCGTGCATGAAATGTAAGAACGGAAAGTGGAAGTACGGCAAAAACGGTCGCTGTCAGTTTGAAGATGAGAAAGAGTGTCGGCAGGCTGAGAAAGCGATTCATGCTCAGAAAGGCAAGAAGGGGAAGAAATAATGGCCGGAGAGCCGAAGGATAAGGATATTACCGACAAGGAACGCGCCGAGATGCTAGGGACTGGCATGGCGCGGAGTGCTGCGGATGATATCCGGAAACGGAAAAAGAAGCGCCAGAGCGTTATGCGGGATCTGGGGCTTAAAAAGAAGAAGAAAGGGAAGAAGTAATGCCCAAGGTAACCTATGGGTCGGAGAACGTTCGCGCGGATGACTGGGAACGCCGTGTCTCCCTGAATGTGAACAAGGAACTCGTCCAGAACCTGAACGTCGGGGACGAGGTCGAGGTCACCATGAAGGCCGTGGTGAAGGAGGTTAGTGAGGAGGAGATGCCCCGCTTTGGTGAAGAAGAGGAAGAGGAGCTGAAGACTATCCGTCGCCTCGCCGTCCAAATGGATGAGGTCGAGGTTTACAAGCAGGGAAAGAACGAGTTTGAAGACCTCGAGCGCGATGAGTAAAGGATCTTCCAAATGGAAGATGAAGAGTTCTCGAAAAAGTTCAAGGACCATATGCGGAAGCATGGGTACCCCGTTCCTGACGATTATGAGTCGGCTAACACACTTCGAAGGGCACATGACTTTCTTCTTGATGCATTCAGCACAAAACGGTCGCTCAGTGCTCGTACTCGCGCTGCTATTATTTGGGGCGTGGTTACTGTACTGACCATGGACGCAATGGAGACGGCGGTGAAATATGTCAAGGACCTCGTTAACTGAGGCGTACCTGAACCGAATGGACGGGGGTGTCCAGGGCACTTCTGGCATCCTCGTTATCCCCGGCAGTTTCAGCTGCTTCACTCTGGAGCTTCCCTGGAGGAATAACCAGCAGAACGTTTCTTGCATCCCTGATGGGGATTATGAAATTGAGTTTGTTAAAGCCGGGTCCAGACTCGGGGGCCGCAGGTGGCTTTATTGGGTGCATCCGGTAGAGGGGCGGAGCGGGATTCTTATTCATGCTGGAAACTGGGCAGGTGACCCGGAGGAAGGCTATAGGAGAAACAGCTATGGGTGTCCTCTTCTTGGAATGTCGAAGGGATCTATGGGTGGCCAAAGAGCAGTGTTCCAAAGCCGCAAAGCGGTTCGGAGATTTATCCACGCGATGGGCAAGCGCCCTGGCCGCCTTCATGTAAGGAGTATGGACCATGTTCGAAATGTTGGCTAGTGTGTTTTCTGGCGGTATTACTGGCATCTTTGGGTCTATTGCCCAGAAGGTCGGTGACTATTTCCAGCAGAAGCAGGAATACGCGCATGACGAGAAGATGCGCGAGATGGATATGCAGGAGATCCAGCTGGAGAAGGACGCTGCTATTGCCAAGACGGAGGCAATGTCTGAAGCGCAGCAGGACATGCAGGCGGTGAAGAATGAGGGCGCCGCTTGGGAACAGAGCTATAAGCATGATTCCCGAGCTTATGCAACAGGGGAGCTTACCGACGGCCAGCGTTCTTGGATGGTGGTGGTTGATGTGCTTCGTGGCGCTATACGGCCCTTGCTCACCATGTATCTCGCCGGTGTTGCGACTTACATGGTGGTGCGGATGAACAGTATCGTAGGCGGCATGGATAACATCAATCCCGCGCAAGTGGAAAAACTGTGGTGGCAGGTTACTATCACGGTTCTGTACATTGCGTCTACTTCGATTACCTGGTGGTTCGGTAGCCGAGCGAAGGTGAAGCCCGCGAAGGACCGGGGCTAATTCATGGAGACGTAACGAGGCGTTATATCTCCATAAAACTAAGAGGGAAGTCCAATGGCTGATGGCGTTTTTAATATCGCGAAGGGTGCTGTGGCTGAGAAGATCCGAGATGCGGGCAGTAACGTGGGCGTCATGCTGTTGAAGGCAGCAGAAGCAGATAACACTCTGGACGACTATGATGATCTGGCCGCGCTTCTTGGAGCCGCTGGCAACACGGAAGCGGACTTTACCAACTACGCGCGCAAGACCGGGCTCACTGGTACTGTCTCTGTCGATGACGCCAACAATCAGGTCGATGCGGACGTTCCTGACCAGACCTGGACTGCTGCTGGCGGTACTACGGACAACACGCTGGTGAAGGTGATTATCTTCTACGAAGAAGGTGCGAGTGACGCTGGCCGTATTCCGCTGACGCACCATGACTTCGCCGTTACGACTGATGGTTCGGACCTGACGGCGCAGATCGCCAGTGCCGGTTTCTATCGGGCTAGCTAACGCAAGGAGATAGCTCATGGCCTATGTCGTCCTTGTCCATGCCACCTTTGACAACGAGGCGGACGCTAACCACATCTACGATCAGGCCAAGAGCGTGGCGACGAATGCCAGCGTGGCGAAGATCGGGGAGGTGGGCGAGCGGTCCAGCCACACGCTCGTCGGGAGCGAGAACGCAGATGGGACGCTGTCGCCCCTGCGGCGCTGGTACCTCGACCTGTTCGGGATCGTGCGCGAGGGTGAGCCGGACCCGGCGGAGCCTCCGGCCTGGATTCAGCCCAGCGGCAGCCAGGACGCTTACCCGCTGACCGACGTGCGCGGTGACCCGGCACGGGTGACGCACAACGGCGCGACCTGGGAGAACACTACCGCCGGCAACACCTGGGAGCCCGGCGTGGCAGGGTGGGCGCAGCTATGATCCCGCTCCAGTACCCGCCCAAGTTCGCGGACGGAGGCTTCCTGTATGTGAAGGAGGCCTTCACCGACGAGCGTGGCAACATCTACCCGGTGCAGGCGGGGACGAACTGGACCGCTACCTACGCCGAGGTAGGCGGAAAGGGGTACTTCGTCCTGCGCTACCCGAAGCCGATCACGGGGGAGCAGGCCGACAAGACCGTGGACGAGGTGCTGACGGCTGCCAACAAGTTCACCAGCGACGGCCTGGGCCGGATCAGGGGGCGGTAGATGGCGGCCTTCGAGGACACCTTTACCGACTCTGTTGGGACCAAGCTGGAGAACCACACACCGGACGTGGGCACCAGCTGGGCGCTTATCAGCGGCACCACGACCGTCTACGAGATTCGTAGTGATTCCCCGAACGGGAACGAACTCGATGCCATCAACTCAGCGAACGATGGCTACCACTGCGATGACCAGGGCAGCGTCGACCACCTGACCGTCCTGCGGATGGCGGACATTTCGCAGGACCTCCCAATGCGGAATATGTTCGCCTGCGTCCGCCTGACGGATAACAGCAACGGCATCGGCTGGCGCTGGTACGGAACGGGCGGCCTCGGCTCCCGCGTCACGAAGATCGACGGTGGCAGCTATACCGACCTGATTCAGCAGGACGGCGCCGAGTCCAATATTCGGCATGGCTGGGTGAAGGTCGAAGCCGAGGGCGACACCATCGAGCTGTTCCACGGCGGAACAGGGTCCAGCCCAAGTTGGGTCGCTCAGGCCTCGGCCACCGAGGCGTTCAACAACACCGAGACCCGGCAGGGCGTGGTCAAGAATGGCGGTAGCCTGCTCGGCCAGGAATGGATTACAGACTTCCAGGCCGACCCCATCGGCGGGGGCGGCGGTGGACAAACCGTTACCGTTAATCAAGCGTCGGAAACTGAGACTTCGCAGGCGGTGGGTAAGGCGAAGGTTGCTTCTGTTGGCCTTGCAGCAGAAGTTTCTACTTCGCAGAGTGTTACGCCGACGCTAGCAGCAGAGCAGCTTGTTGGACAGGCTACTAGTACAGAGACAGCGCAGACAGTTGCTACTGTGAAGTCTCTTACTCTTGGGCAAGTCGTAGAAACTTCTGCCTCTCAAGACGTGTCTCCGACGAAGGGGAATCGAGTAGGGCAAGTCGTAGAGACTAGTTCTGCGTTCTCCCTCGGAAAGGCAAAGACGCGAAGCGTCTCGCAGGCTACGGAGACGCAAGACGCACTCCCTATCGGGAACGCGAAGGTTGCGGTTCTCGGTATGGCGACAGAGACTTCCGCGGCCCGCGGTGTTTCTGCTTCCGTAGCTACCTCGATCGTCATTTCGCAGCCTTATACGAGGGAGTATGCGCTAGACGTTAAGCCCGTTCTTCAGTTTGGGTATACTTGGGATGAAGATACCCAGGCATGGGACCTGGATGATACTCAGTGGAACCAACAAATTGTTTCTGCTGGGCAGGTCGTGGAGACTGAGACGGCTTTTGCCGCTACGGCAATTCGGACGCTTACGCTGGGCCTCACAGGGGAGGCTTCTGCTGCGCTTTCTGCGACGCCGCGTCGAACCTATGATCTCGCACAGTTGCTTGAAACGGACGCTGCTCAAGGTATCTCTGCTCGCCTCATCCCGGGCTTCACGGAAGCAGGGAAGGCTTCTACCATTTGGACAGAGGCATCGAAGGATGATACTACCTGGGTAGAGGACTCCGATGTTTCGACTAGTTGGAGTGAATCGCTATGAAACGTGATGAAGCGTTGGATATCTTGCTAGCGCGGGCCGGCCAGCGGCAAGGGGACACGACTCTGAAGGACCAGCTCGTCAAAGAGATGAAGATGGTTCAGAAGGACTTTGAATATAGTGGCGTGGACCTTCCCATCGAGCAGGGCGGCGGAGTTTTCTGGCCGTGGTTCCTTCTGAGTGAAATCTCTACAGGGGATATTATAGAAGGGACGCATAAGATTAGCGTTCCTGACGATTTCATTATGGGGTGGGAATATGGGGCCCTGTGGCTCTATGATAGTAATAAGGACGATCCTTGGAAGTTGCTAGAAAAGGCGTCCTACGACTATCTGCGGGCGAACTATAGTGAGGACTTGGCAGAGCCTGTCGCCTATGCCCTCTCCGGGGATAACTTCTACCTGTTCCCTGCTAGCGACGGGGAGTATCAGCTCAAGATTATTTACTACCAAGCGGCCCAGGAACTTGGGACCAATATTGAGAACGTCTGGCTGTTTTATGCTCCCCAGCTTCTCATCGCTAAGGTGGGGGAAATCATGGCAGGGATGTACCTGCATGACCAGAACCTACAGAATCGATTCTTGCGGCAAATGGCGGAGCAGAGCGTAAAGACCTATAACGCTACCGTCGCCCGCGAGATGGAGAACTACGAAGTTACGAAGGGAGGTGACAACTAATGGCTCTCGAAAGCGCAAGTTACATTGATGGGTTGGTCGATACTAACCCTGTAGGGTCCGACTATAAAAGCCAGGGGGATGATCACCTGCGGCTTATTAAGTCGGTTCTTAAGACAACCTTCCCGAATGTTGATGGGGCTGTGAATGCGACGCCTACGGAGTTAAACGGGGACCGCGAGACTCGCGTCTATAGCAAAGTAACTTCCGATCCTGGTGGCGCGGCGAATAAAGCTAAGCTGTATGCCAAGGAAGTTGGTGGCGTGACCGAACTGTTCGTACAAGATAGTGCTGGGAACGTCGTGCAGGTCACAAGTGGTGGGTCGCTGAATGCTACTTCCGGGCCGACACACACGGTCAGCTCTTCCGACCCTTCTGGTGGTTCGGATGGCGACGTTCACTTCAAGGTGTAAGCCATGACTCTTTATGCGAACGACGGCGGTACATGGAAGCGGCCTGCGTTTCATTACGTTAAGGACGGAGGGGCCTGGAAAACTGTAAAGAGTACCTACGTCAAGGACAGTGGAACGTGGAAGTTAGTACAGACTGGGTGGGAGTTCTATTTCTACCATATGTCGAACCTTAATAGTGGTCGGCAGGATCGTGTTGGGCGGGTTCTTAGCGACGGAACTGAAACTTGGGACAACGATCTTAGCGATGGGTACACTCTCCAAGGTCTTGCTGCTGACCTAAGCGGAAACGTCTACGCTCTACAGTTCGATAGTGGAAATACTAGACACCGCCTTACAAAGTGGAACTCTAGCGGAGCGAATGTTTGGCGGGCTTCCTGGGATAATGGAGAGCCTAGTGGGCTCGGCTACCACATTATGGGTGTCGATGAGTATACAGGACACATCTATTTCAGCGCAGATGACCGCAACATTGGGAAGATCGTTAAGTATGATTCTTCTGGGACTAAGGTAGATGAAGTATCTATTAACACTACTACAGTGAGCTGTATCGTTGTTGGGCATGGCTATATCTTTATTGGTATAGAAACTCTTCCCCTAAAAATTATTCGGATTAGTAAGGACTTTGCTACGGTAGACAATGCTTGGTGGGAGAGCACTCAAAGCGGGGAGTACGGATGTAGGCAGGTCGATTGCTTCGACGATGACAATATCTATATCTCGACTCGCGTATTTAGTAGTAGTACAGATGGGGCTAGACTGTACCTTATTGACGGTTCTGGAAATACCGTGAACTATGTAACCCTCTCAAACGCTGGAGATGCTGCAGGTCTGTATGGATGCCGAATAGACACTTGGGGAGATGTTGTAGTCTCTCGAAGGTCCTCAGGAGGGTACACGCCCCTTATCGCAAAGTACAGTCGAGACTTGAACACGCAGCGGTGGTCTAACTCATCTACTGGTTACGATGATCTTTGGTGGGTTGAGATCGACGGAGAGGGTGCTATCTATATCCGTGCGACTGACTATGACACCAGTACAACGACTGTAACGAAGTACGATAAGGACGGAAATTTTGTGTGGGAAGGGCCCCCAACACTATATACGTTTGCTGCCCCCCGGCTCCCAATAAAATCGGCTGGCGTTGCGGTCGTGTAGGAGTATATAAGCTATGGCCATTGTAAGGATTCATGAGGTCGGGAATACAGGGATCAATAGTGATTTAATCCCGCAGTACCTTCCGCATGGTGTCTGGAGTGAGGGACAAAACGTGCGGATGCAAGATAGTAGTGTCCGCAAGTTCCTGGGGCATATAGAGCAGATGGGAGCAGCTCAGGTTGCTCCTTACTTCCTGCTTCCTGTGGTCCAAGGCGCGAACATCTATTGGCTCTACGCTGGGGAAAACAAAGCGTACTGTATCGACGGGACTAGCCACAGCGAGATTACGAAGAGCAGCTCGGACTATACAGCTACCACGTTCACTCAGTGGAACGGCGGAATTCTGAATGGCGTTCCTATTATTAACAATGGCGTAGACGACCCACAGCAATGGACTGATCCAGCACCAACGAATCTTTTGGCTGACCTTTCTAACTGGCCGGCCGATACGAAGGCCGCAGTTATCCGTCCGTTTAAATCATTCCTTGTGGCACTCTACATTACAAAGAGTGGAACGGAGTATCCTTATCTTATCAAGTGGAGCCATCCTGCGGACCCCGGTACGGTGCCGAGTACTTGGGATGAAACAGACGTTACGAAGCTTGCGGGCGAGGCTGTTCTATCGCAAACGCCTGGACACCTAGTCGATTGTCTTCCTTTGCGGGACGTTAATATCCTGTATAAAGAGGATTCGACTTGGGCTATGTCCTACGTGGGTGGCAACCTTGTCTTTCGCTTCTATAAGATCATGGACACGGTTAACGCTCTTACGCAGAACTGCGTTACGGAGTTCTTCGGACAGCATCTGGTTCTTACTACTGACGATGTTGTTCTCCATGATGGGCAAAGCCCTCGGTCCCTGCTCAATCGGCGGATGAAGAAGTTCCTGTTTAGCCGGCTGTCTAGCGACAATTTCTACTACTCGCACGTCGCGCACAATCCGCGGGACAGGGAAATCTGGATCTGCTTCCCTGAAACCGGGGAGAGCTTCTGTACTTTAGCACTTGTATGGAACTACCAAGAAGACAGCATCGGTGTACGGGACCTTCCAGGAACGGTACATACGGCCCCCGGCGTTGTGAATCCAGGAACGGGAACAGATACATGGGATTCGGACACTGATAGTTGGAACTCCGATACTGCTGCTTGGGGTGAGGAAACTTTTAGTGATGTGAAGAAGGAGCTTGTCACAGCGAGCCCTGCGAGTGGAAGTGAGGCAATCTTTACCTTTGATACAACGCAGCAGTTTGATGGAAGCGACCTTCGCGCATACGTCGAGCGGAGCGGAATCCCTATCGCGGGGGTAGACGCAAAGGGAGAACCAGTCGTAGATGCCGAGTCGAGGAAGCTTCTAAAGGAGGTTTGGCCTCGTGCTGAGGTCTTCGGAGGCGGCGCAAAGATCGACGTGTACGTGGGCAGCCAAGATGCAGAAGACCAGCCGATCTCTTGGACCGGGCCTTTCGAGTTCTACCCTGAGAGCGATAGAAAGGTGAACTGCCTTATTTCAGGGCGGCTGCTAGCTGTCCGGTTCCAGACAGAAGACAGCACTCCTTGGGCTCTGCATGGGTATGACCTAAACATTCAGAAGATAGGATCGTACTAATGGCTGAACGCTTCGTACCAGAACCGCCGCCAAGGGAAGTTACGCCTGAGTATCTCTATAGAGAGCTTTCTCGTTTAGGAGAGGTAATTGATGTCCTTGCAAGTGGGCAAATTCCCCTTGCCTACTCTGAGCCAGATAAACCTTATACTGGCATGACGAGGTTTGCAGATGGGACAAACTGGGACCCTGGAAGTGGGCGAGGAGTTTACTATTATGACGAAAACGACACATCCTGGCATAAACTTGGATAGGCATCTCGCTTACGTAGGGACGGATGATCTTTTGCTTGTCTGGCCCTATGTCACTGAGCTAATCGATAAAGCTCTTAACCAGGGAAGTGGAGAATATCGACAGGAAGATATCTACCTCGCGGTGCTAGAGCAGGAGATGCAGCTGTGGATTGGTTTGAAAGGGAATGAGGTAGAGATGCTTGCTGTAACACAAATAGTGAAATATCCATCTAATCGTGTTACAATGAGCATAGTTTTTTTGGCAGGTGAAAATCTTTCTGTTTGGTTAGGAGAACTGGATACTTTGGAAGAGTGGGCACGAAGCCAGGGGGCGCAAGGAGTAGAGTTCCATTGTCGGCCCGGCTTTCAGCGGATTCTTGATGGCTACGGCTATGAGAAGGAACGAGTGGTTCTGCAGAAGAACCTGGAGGACTAGATATGGGTAGCGGCGGCGGTGGCAATCAGACGACTGTGCAGAAAGCAGATCCGTGGGAAGGGCAGCAGCCCTACCTCCGGAACATCTTTTCTGAAGCGACGAAGCTTTATGGGCTTGGTGGCCCCGGGGGAGGAAATTTCGTACAGCGAGGAAACCCCGTTACGATCAGCGGTGAAGGGTCAGAGCTAATTCCTGGAGGCTCTTCCATTACTGTTGGAGACCCCACGCAGCTAAACAACGAGATCCAGGCACAGGGTGGGGGTAGTGGTCCAGTTAATACTCAATACTGGCCGAAATACTACCCTGGTGAAACTGTTGCTAGGTTCTCTCCTGAACAGCAGCAGGCACTTCAAGGTGGTAGGGAGTACGCAAGCGGTCCCGCACAACAGTACACGAACGAAGCTTTGCAGGCAAGCGTCCAGGCCCTGAACGCTCCAGATGTTGCAAACAATCCCTATGTCCAAGGGGCGGCTAAGGCAGCGATTGACCCTGCATATCAGTCTCTTACGCGGGACGTGCTGCCGCAAGTTACGAGTGAAGCTATCTCGGCGGGGCAGATTGGGAGCTCTCGACAGGGAGTTTTAGAGGCAAATGCTCTAAACGATTTTACTCGGAACGCGCTTAACACTACGAGCGACATCTATAACCAGGCGTACCAGACCGGCGTCCAGGCTCGCGGGCAGGCGTTGGCTTTGGCGCCTGAGACTGCTAGGCTCGGCAACTATCCGAACGAGCTAATGAGTGAGATCGGCGCGCTTCGGCAGGCGCAGGACCAAAGGGAGACTAACGCGGATGTTTCTCGCTGGAACTATCAGCAAGAGCTTCCGTATGAAATGCTCCGCCGTTATCGCGGCTTCGTTGCTGGGGACTATGGTGGGCAGACGCAGACTACCGCTCCGATGCCTACGACGAACCCCGCTCTCGGTACCCTTGGCGGTGCAGCTTCTGGCGCTGCTGTTGGGAGCCAGATTTACCCCGGCTGGGGGACAGCGATTGGCGCCGTCGTAGGCGCTGGTATGGGCTACTTCGGCAGCCAATAGGAGGTAAAAATGCCGGGACCACTTGGGATGAACATGCCGAACGCTGTCCAGAGCCCGCAGCAGGGAGGGGGCTTCTCTCCTTTGGGGGGACAGCCAATTCAGAGCAATATCAACGACCCGCAGCAAGCGATGGCTCAGTTTCAGCAGCAGCTTCGTGACCCGCAGTTTCAGGACTTCGTTGCGGAGCAGGCTGCTATGGAGATGGAGCCCCCGGACATGCAGCAGTTAGAGCAAGAGATGCAGCTAACGCAGAGCATCCAGCAGCCGATGCCTGCGACTGGTGGTGCTAGGGGTGCTCCGCCTCCGCCGGACTTTTCCCAAGCTTCGCAGGGCTTCGACCCGTACCTTCAAATCGCGCAGCAGGCCGCGCAGATTCAGGGGCCGAACGATGGCAACGGATAACAATAACCAGCAGGGTCAGCAGGGCATTGGTGGTCTGATGCCTAGTGCTACGACTCAGGCAGGGACTTCTGTCGGCGTCGGAAATATGGCAAGTACGCAGGTTCCCGCACAGACCGGGCCGCCGCAGAGCGAGGAAGATTTGCAGAGGCGAAAGGAGGGCTGGAAGGGTATTATCCAGCGCCTTCAGGAGCCGGATATGCAGCAGTTCCTTCTCGGCTTCGGCTCTCGGCTGATGCAGCCTGTACCTGTCGGTGGTAGTGCATCCGGACAGATCGGCTCCGGCGTCTTGCAGGGAAGCCAGATGATGCTGGCTGAACAGCAGCGGCAGAAGAACGAAGAAGCCCGTCAGAAGCAGCTGGGCCTGAAGGAGCGTCAGGTCAAGACGCAAGAAGAGGGCGTTGACCTTCGTAAGACAAGGCAAGAACATGGCATGGAGATGGATGAGAAGCAGTTCCAGGAAGAGGTCCGGAGTAATAAGACCATGGAGGACCTGGAACGGCTGCGTCTCAATCTTCAAAAACAGCGTGAACAGCGGCTTTCCCAGGAACAGCAAGCTGGCGGGCTCGATCCGAACAAGCTCCTGAACCTTTCGCAGGACGCCGTGGCGAAGGAATACGAGATGGACCGGCAAGCCGTCGAACTTGGAGGTATGTCTCAGGAAGAGTTTGACTCCAAGTGGAGTGGCGGCGGGTTCCAAAAGCGCGTCCAGAGCCTCTACGACAGCTATAGCCGTATCTACATAGGAGAGTCTGCGACTGGTGGGGGCGGACAGGGCAGCGCAGAAATGGTGCGGTACAAGGCCAGTAGTGGTCTGCCAGTCACAGGCCGCGAGTTGAAGATGCTTCCTGAGTTCGAAGGCGCTGAGGACATCGAGGACGACAAAGTATATCGTCTGAATCCGCAGCAGGGCCAGCAAGGGGGGCAGGAGCAACAGGGCCAGGGGGCTAGCGACGTCTCTACTCTTAGCCCAGACGAAGCTCGGCGTCGTTATAACAGCATGTTGAGGGACATGTCCGACGAGCTGGGTATTGACATTGGCGCCCTCGATAAGCAGGTGAAGACTGCTGTGTCTGGCGGGGAGGAGACTACGGATGTTTCCGACCCAGGTGACGCACTTATGCGGTGGTTGGGTCGTTGGGGCGCTGAGGGGCGAAACGTGTCCGAAGCGCAAGACAGGGCTGAACGCCTCCGTCAACTGACAGAGCTGCAACGTGCTCTACAGGGGAACGAATGATGGCAGAGGGAAGGCGTCTGAACAGAAATATGTTCGAGGAGGTAGGGTCTGCGAATGCCCCGCAGCCGGGCCCGCAGCCTAACCAGGGTGAGCGGAAAGACGAGGGCCAGAATCTGGGGGACCAACCTATTGTTCCTGTCGAGCGGCAGGGGCAGCAGGGGAGCCAACCGGCCCAGTCTCAGCGACCGGAAGTGCAGGAGGTAGAGCCTCAGAAGTTCGACCGCTCCATGCTGGAGGAGGTAAAGGACCCTGAAACTGTCTCCTTCGCGCAGAGGGAGAGCTTTAAGGTTGGGCCTTACGGGGTTCCATATCGCGTCCCGCAGCCACAGCCGGAAGCTGAAAGTGGCGAGTTCATGAAGGGTCTGAAGCGAGGGTGGTATCAGACTGCTGCGCTGGGTTATGGTGGCCTGGGCGCTGCATCTAGTGCCCTTGGCTTTGAGGACTTCGCCGAGGAGCAGATGCGGGAGTACGACAGGCTCATGCGGGAAGCTGAGCAGTACGCCCCAGAAGTGGAGAAGGTCGAAGATATCGACTCTCCTGGAAAGTTCATCTCGTGGGCCGCGAGTAATCTGGGCGAGCAAGTACCAAACATCGTCGGCGCCCTACTCAGTGGCGGTATCGGGAGCATTACTGGAAAACTCGCTGCGAGGAAGCTGATTAGCAAGTCTGCTAAGGAGATGCTGGAAGCTAAGGCGAAGCAGTGGGCGAATCGTGGGGCGTTGGGCGGCGTCGTTGGTTATGCCTCGACTGTGGAGACCGGCGGCATCTACGGAGAGCAGCGGGAGGCTGGGAAGGATGAGCCCCTCGTTGCTATCGGGGCGGGCACCCTCGCCGGGTCGCTGGAAGCCCTTCCTATCGTAACTGTGGCCCGGCACCTGGGCTTCGGCAAGCAGATGACCGGGAAGGTCATGTCGAGTATTCGGCAGCTGTCCCGACCAAAGCGGGCCGCTGCTATGGGTGCGCTGATCAGTGGACAGGAAGCGGGGACTGAGGCGGCGCAGGAAGTCATTGCCCTTGCTGCCCGGGACTTTGTCGACGAGAATTACGATGCTCTTGGGGAAGAGGGACGGAGCCGCATCCTTAACGCTACTGCTGCGGGCGGGTTTGTTGGCGGCGGTATGGGCACCCTAGGGGGCGCAATTTCGGCCCGTGAGCGCACTTTTCAAGAGAGTGCTTTGGTAGGCCCCCAGCGTAGCGAACAGGCCAGCACAGGGCAAATTTCGCAGCCTGAGCAGCTACCGCCCCCGCCCAAGCGGCTTCCCCCGCCATCCGCCATGTCGGAGTACGCAAAAGCAGCGGATGATCTAACCCCAGGTCCAGGCGTGGATACTGGGACTGGGGTCTATTCGCTGGACGATGGCGGGATCTCCGAGGTAGATACGGAGACCTTCCTGCGTGAGGTCGAGCAGAAGGCAGAGAATATCCCTGTAGATGAGACCTCTGCGCCGCTCTTAGATATGATCCGGCAGGAGACTGGACAGGAGCCCATCAGTCTCGAAGAGGTGGATGTCTCCGCTCCTGAACAGACCACTGAGCCCGAGATCACTGAGAAGGGTACACGAGGTGTCCAAGAAGAGGTCATCCCTGCTGGTGAGGCCGCTGAGGGAAGCAGTCTGTTCGAAGACTTCGTAATGAACGCGGAGGGGCAAGAAGCGAGCCTTAGTATCCTTGAGGTCGATACGGATGAAAAGGTTGAAGCGGTTCAGCAACTGGACAGGGAGTACCAGGCGCAGCCTTCTAACATCCGTACTGAGTGGAAGGATCGCTACGAGGCGGTTCGGCAAGAGATAGTACGTTCTCTCCCGGAAGCGGAGCAGACTAAACTGTCCAGGGATCGCGGGCAGCAGCGGAGAAGCAATCGCGAGGAGGCGCAAGAGGCCCGCCGTCGAGTAGAACGGCGCAGGGCGCAGGAAGGGCAGCAAGCGCAGACCCAACAGCAGTCTGATCAGGTCGCAGAGGAAGAGCTTCGGAAGCTCGGTTACGATCCGGATGAGGTCAATCTGGATGACTTTATGGAAGGTAAGGCGGAGAAAGACCGCTTCGTCCGCCGGAGCCGCATGACAGATCATCACTTTAATAAGGTCAAGAATGCGATTGACGAAGAGCTGAAGAACTTCCCGAACGCGCCTGAAACCACTGTTGCCATGTCCTTCGACCCGGAGGTCTTCCCCTGGGGGCAGCGCATTGGACAGATCGCGGTGCGGAGTAGGGGAATTTACGACAAGAACAATAACCACATCTATATTGTCGCGGATAATATTCAATCCCCAAGCCGGGCTAAAGAGACCCTACTGCATGAGATGGTCGCGCACGGGGGTATCAACCAGCTCATGACGGAACAGGAGAGAAAGGACTTCCTCTCCCACGTCGAGCGTAGCATCGACCTTGATCAGGTCATGCAGGAGTATGGGACGCAGGACAAGATGAAGGCGGCTGAGGAGTACGTCGCTAAGATTGCGGAAGACGGGACAAACGTGCCTCTGTTCCGGCGCATTGTTGCTTTCTTCCGCCGGGTGCTCCGACGGGTCATGCCCGATCTCAAGCTGACGAATGACGAGATTCGGAGCATCCTGAAGGATATGCATCGGTACTTCCAGGGCGGGCCGATGCCCAGGTTCTCTCAGCGTCAGTATGTTACGAGCCATGCAGATAGTGGGCGGAGTTACCGCTTCCGGGCGGCGGCATATACAGACAACCTGATGTCGAAGCTGGATATTAGTGAGACCGACACGGCCCAGCTTGCCAAGGACGTGGAGAACCTGGGCTCCGTCTGGGGCGCCAACTTCAAGCGGCTCTTCCTGACGCCACTCCAGCTTAGTCAAGAGTACGGTCTGGAGCCGATGCGTCGGTACTATGAGACCGTTGCTCGGTGGTGGAACACGAAGAGCGAGGTTCTTAATAGTGCAGAAGGGACGGTGAGTCGCTGGAACCGACTGGGTAAGACCAGGAGTCAAAATCTCAGTAAGGCCCTCTTCGAGAGTACGCTTCGCAGCGATGAACTCGGAAGGAGGCTTTCTCCACAGGAGCTTCAGGAGCTGTTTGACCAGAAGGGGATTAAGCTCGACGAAGAGACCAGGGACATGTTCTGGGAGATTGATAAATCCATGCAGCAGTTAATGAACCGCATGGAGCGAGGTCTGAAGTACAACGTCGCGCGGGAGACCTTGGAGGATGCCGACCTTGCGGATCGAGTGTTGCAGCGATGGGAACAGCTCGGTGGGCAGCCTGCGGCGAGATGGGATATCATCGAGCGGGAGTTCGGAGTTACCGGGCGTTCTGGGACCTTTCTCGATAGCCGCCTGAACGAGATCGACCAGCAGTTTGAACAGCTGCGGAACCGAAATTACTTCCCTTTGATGCGCTTCGGTAAGTTCAGCATCGGCGTCTTTGCGAACGCGGACGGAATTGAGTATAACGGCAAGACGTATAACAAGGGCGAGGTTATTACCTTCGAGACCTTTGAGAGCCGGAATCCACAGAGCGGCCGGGCTGAGGAGTTGAAGCAGGAGTTCGGGGGTCAGGACGTGAAGATCCACCAGGGAGAGCTGGATGATCGTGAGTTCAGCTTCCTGGGGATGCCGCCTACTCTGATGGATAACATCCAGAACGAGCTGGAGCTAAGCGAAGCACAGAAGGAGAGTCTGAAGGAGATTTTCCTTCGCATGTCGCCGGGCCGAAGCTTCCTGCGGCACCTACTCAAGCGGAAGGGGATCGAGGGCTTCAGCGCGGATGCCTTGCGGACCTACGCCAGCTATATGGCGAACGCTGGTGGGCACCTTGCACGGATCGAACATTACTTGGATATGCAGAAGGAAATCAATGATATGCAGGTAATGTCGGACCGACTGAAAGAGAGCGCGAACGATACGGATACCGTCGTACTCGACAAGCTGCGGAAGGACACAGAGGAACACTATGAGTGGATCATGAATCCACGGTCTGAGTGGGCCCAGCTTCGTGCCGCAGGCTTCATGTGGTATCTCGGGTTTAACCCACGAAGCGCCGCGGTGAACCTTACCCAGGTCCCGATGGTTGCCTATCCATACCTTGCGGACAGGTATGGAGACGGGGCCTCTGTAAGGGAAATTGGGCGAGCGTTCAAGACTGTGGCAAATCTTCTGCGTGGACGAAAGAGTGATGCAGAGGATTGGCTCCAGCAGGGTCTTATGGACGGTATGAACGAGGGCTTCATTAACGAGTCGTTGAGTACGGAGATCAGTGGTGCGGCTGAGGGTTCTGTCCTCCAGCGCATCATGCCGCAGGACCGAGCGACGCGGTTAATGAACGGCGTCAGTTACTATGGCGGATGGATGTTCACGAAGGCCGAACAGTATAACCGTCAGGTAACGTTTACGGCTGCTATGCGCCTCGCGATGAAGAGAGGGGAGACGTATGAGCAGGCGTATGACGCGGGCCGAGCGGCTGTTCGGGCGACTATGTTCGAGTACGCGAAGTGGAACCGGCCTAAGTTTATGCGCGGGAAGAAGAGCGTGTTCTTCCTTTTCTGGCAGTTCATGCAGCACGCGTCGTACTTGGCCGCAGGTCGGCATGGTAGCGGCACGGCGATGCGTTTCTGGCTCATGCTCGGTATGGCGGCGGGCTTGCAGGGGCTTCCGTTTGCCGAAGTCATTATGGATATTATCAACAACGTAGGGTCTAAGTTCAAGCAGGCGATGGGGATGGAGAACCCACGGGTGAACATCCAGGAGGACTTGCGAGAGCTGGCATCTGGGATTACCGATAATCCGGATATCGTGATGCATGGCTGGAGCCGGTACTTCGGGCTCGGGCCGCTTCACGTTCTTGAGGCCTTCGGCGCTCCGGTTCCGAATACGGACGTCTCCGGTTCGTTATCCATGGGCATGTTCCCGCCTGGGATAGAGCCCTTAGCTGCTCAGGGGCAGGACCCGGATACGAAGTTTGCGAGGACTATCAGCGAGGTTGCAGGTCCTGTGTTCGGAATCCCCTACAGCTTCTGGCGGGCGATGACTGACCCGAACCCCGATAGCTGGAAGCGCTGGGAGCGGGCCATGCCGACGATGCTAAAGAACGCCAGCAGCGCAATCAGGTACGGAACACGTGGGGAAGAAACGCTTCGGGGCGGTGCCCAGCTTATCGACTTCGATCCTTACGACCTGGAGCATCGAGCAGAACAGGTGGCCCAGGCTCTTGGATTTCCGCCTACTCGGAAGAACGAGGCATACGAGGTTCGGGCCGCGAAGCATAATGCTCGTAGGTACTGGCTGACTAGGCGGACCCTGCTCATGGAGGACTTTGCTTACGCTCGACGGATTGGAGATAGAGAAGGTGTCGCAGATGCAAGGAAGGCCGTACGGGAGTTTAACAAGAACGTCCCGAGCCCGGCCTTGCGCATCAGTTATGACGACATCTACCAGAGCATCCAGCAACGGGCGCGGCGGAGAAATCTCACGGAACGCGGGCTGCCTAACGAGAAAATGTTGCGGCGTCTGTATCAGGACCTTGATCGGTTGTACTCAGGTGGGGGACAACAATAAGGTCGCTGCCATTGTCCCGTAGTTCGACATAGCCGGCTTGTTGACAGGCCATGAGGGCTTTCTCAAAGTCATCGTGAGCCATCATGTGGAAGAGGTCCCTCCACAGGTCCTGTTTGGACAGCTTGCCGGAAACACGCAATGTACCGAGGATGGCCTGAGCGTAGCGGGCATATGTATTGTCCGTTACCTGGTCGAAGACTCGGTGCATTGATTTCTCGATAGCGGTCATCAGTTCGTTAGCGGTCTCTAGGTCCTCTTGCGTAATGGATTGGCTGGTACGCTGGGCCGCAGAGATTACCATTGCGAGTTTATGGATATGCGTCTGCTTACGGGCGACGTAGCTAGCCATCCGCTCATTAGAGAGGTGGGAAGGTCGGTTCTTCCAGAGTTCCTCGTACCATTTACGACCCCATTCCAGGGCATCATCCGTAAGGACAAACTCGCCTGTCATCCTGGCGATCTCTTGCAAGTCGTGAATGAGGTCCGCCTTAAGCCCTTCGTCTTCCGTATCCTGGTCGTACTTAGGATAGGGGACTAGGTTCCGCTTCCCTTCAGCGAAGACAAAGACCGTGCGGGAAACGAAGCCGCCACCGATGGCGTATTCTGGAAAGCTTTCCGCAATCCAGCTTGGCGTACACGCGCCCACGATGTTGATCCATGGGTTGCTAATAATCTTCTCACCTTCTCCCTTAGTGCCTCGTCCCCAGCCTTCATCCTGTCCGTCCCAGAGATCGACCAGTGCGTCGATAAGAAACTGGTTCTTAGGATCGAGGAAGGTCCCTAGCTCTGTCGCCACGCAGGTAATGGAAGAAGTTTCTATGTCTTCCCCTTGTTGGGTCTGGTAGAGTTCCTTTGAGTTGTAGAGCGCGTCTACGATGAACTGCCACGTGATGGACTTCGGACCGAAGTGTACATTATCGACCTGGGAGAGAAGCTGCGTCCCAACTCGGATCGTAGTACTTTTGGTCGCAATTCCTGGCGGAGCAACGAAGATGATGAAGAAGTTAGGCTTCCATTTGAAGAACCCCATGTCGATCCAAGTCTTGCCCTGGAGTGCCCCGGCGAGAGTATAAACTGCTGTCCAGAAATGGAAAGCGTCCGGTGCCTCCAGGTGCCTCGTGTAGCGCATATACGCTCGAATCCAGTGATCGAGCTTTCGCATGAGGGACCCCTACTTCAAGTGCGGAGGCAGGTTCGGGTCAATTCCGTAGTTTCTCGGGTCGATGAAAGCGATAGGGAGTTGGAGTTCCTTTGCCTTATCTACTTCTCTCTCTATCCCCTTCGACCTTTCCCAGTCAGAGAACATTGCGACGATGAGTCCAGAGGACTGTTCTAGGAAGCGAAAGTTTATGCGCTCCCAGAAGGGGCAGTCAGTGGGCAGATTGCATAGGTCCGCTGTTAGGTGCGAGTGAGCGATAGGAGAAAAGACGATTTCGCCCCGTTCGAGCATTACGCCGAGAAGCTTGCATACTTGCCAATGGCGGTAAACAAGCCCGTCTCGCTGTGGGTGTGAATAGGGAGAAGCTAAGAACTTGTAGGACATTTGGCTTCCTTTCTTTGGTGGAAGGGCTGGAGGATTTATGGAGACGTAACAAGGCATTACATCTCCATGAAACTCACGCAGCCGTCCAGGGAACTTCCTTACGCAGCCGTCCAGGGAACTTCCTTACAATCGCCCCAGGATTCGCGAGAAACCTTAATCCCTGTGGAGATAGTTAAAGGGTCCTCGTAGGGGATTACGATGCGGGTCTGTTCCTCTATATAGGGAAGAATGTCTGGGTAGTAGCGAACAGGGAACTGGCCTACGAGCGAGTCGTGGACCTGCATAAGGACCTGTACGCCCCAGTCCTGGAGATTATCTTCCATGTTGGCCCAGATGCGGTTAATGAGCAGGCCGACGGTGGACTGAGGAATCCAGGCAACGGCATCAGTCAGCACGTTCTGTATTCTATCAAAGTACGTGATCTCATAGCCGAAGGGATTAGCGATGGTTCTGTTCTGATAGAGCTGATGTTCAATTGTCTCATGCCAGTCGAGAATTTCCGGATACATTTCGAAGTAGGCTTTCATGAAAGCGTCGGCCTTCTTCTCACTGACGCCTAGCGTAGCTGCGACGGTGCGTACACTGGACATGTAGTTTGTGGCATGGCCGCCGTTCTTCATCAGCTGCCTGCGAGGATCGCCGTCGCCAATAGAGGAGTCATTCCAGATTTTCTGGGCGTTGATGCTATGAACATCTGCTCCCTGTTTAAGCAGGTTCTTTAGAGCCTCGCATCCGCTGTCCCAAGCAACGATCTGGATATCTGCGCGGTCCAGGTCGATGTCAAACATCATATAACCGCTATCAGGCTTAAAGAGTCTACGGAGCTTGGGCAGCCTGCGTTCATCAGATTCTCCGCCCTTACCCTTAGGGATGTTCTGTAGGTTAGTCCCCGTGCGGATTGGGTTTGCGCGGCTAGAAAAGCGGAACGTAATCGTGCCATTTACGTCATAGGTGCAGCGGATACGATTGTCCGCATCTGTTGGTGCTTTGACAAAGGTGTTATAGTAGACACCTAGACTGCGGTAGAAACCGATCTCGTCGCAGATGGGCTTAACGAGAGGTTCCTTCTTACCAATCTGCGGAATGGCGCTCTTGTCGGTCGTGGGCCGCTTCGTCTTTGGATGCAGGACTGGCTTAATCCCTAGCTGTTTATAGAACAGCTTGCCTAGCTGAGTAGGGGATTGGTACCATGGCGTCTTAGCCTTAGGGTCCACGAACTCCTGCGGCACGAGGTCGATTAGATACTGTGCCACTTGATTCATCTTCGTGCTTAACTCTTGGCCAACGTGCTTCCGCTCGACGTTAGAGTAGTTCACGCCCCGGAGTTCGGCGAGCAGGACACGGTCTTCAATGTCGTGCTGCCAGGCGTTCTGTTCTTCCTTCCCTTTCTCCTTCACTGCCTCTTCGAGAACGTCGCTAACCTCGTAGGTGACGCAAACATCTTTACAGTTATACTCCCAGAACTGGGCCTCGCCAAGATTCGGGTCCCATTCCTCGGACTCTTCCTTCCAGAACCTGTGGTAGGAACAGTAGAGGGAGGAAAGAAAGTCCAGGGCTTTAGGCAACGCTGGATGCAAAGTATGGTGGGCCGTCATGGTGTCGATGCTAAGGTTAGAGATGAAGCCCCACCACCAAGCAAAGTGGAACTGGTCGTAGTTAAAATTCTGGCCGGTAATCCTAATATTCGGATGTTGGTGAATCTGCCTAATTCGTTCTACGAGAACTAGTTCCTCGTCAAGGGACCAGTAACCTTGCGGCTTTTCTATAGTCATGAAGGGAATGCAGATAGCTTCCCTGGTGCTCCAGGCGAGACCTACGCAGGCAATATGGGAATGCCTTGTCTCGATATCGCTGGAAATTTTCAGCTCTTCCTGCTCTGCTCTCAGCAGAATTTCGTTCAGAACCGATAGCGCCTGTTCAAAGCCAGGGCGGAGAATGAAGTCGTACTCAGGGACAGGGACAGGTGTCCCGTCTGCGTAAGGAAGAACGCGGGTAGAGATATCATGCTTAAAGAGGATTCTCCAGGACCATTGCCTGAGAATCGCAGCTGGGTGGTAAGCAGGGACAACGAGATAGGTGTGTCCATGGATTTCTACAGACGTCATGAAGCTACCGCGCCAGTGGGTCATGCCGGTCTCGCCGGTTAGAGCCCAGAGGGCGGTATTCCCCATGACGACGATTACGTTAGGGCGAACGGAGTTGATTTCTTCGTAGAGCTTCTCCATTCCTCGCTGGACCTCTTCCCGAGGATAGCGGCCCATGGTGTATGGAAGGCTTTCCTTCTTCGCTTCTGTCTTGTTGGCGAAGAAGTTGTCGATCTTATTGTCCCGAGGGCGCTGCCGGGCGACGTTGGTGATGAACAGGCCGCTGTATTGCCAGATTTCCTTAACGTCGTCCCGGCTAAGTTTGTCCAGATTTACCAGGTCTCCTTGGGAGAGGTTAGGGAAGCTGTACCCACTTTCGTGCAGCATACGGATAGCTTCGCGGCCCGAGCCGCCGACGAAGGGAAACCCTACTTTCTCTTCCTCCTTGCCAGGGGCTTCGCCGACGAGCATTATGTTGGCACTTCGAGACCCTACCGGCTGCACGGGTGTCGCAGTCATTCATGCTCTCCGCTGTTGCCGAAGCTGGGAGCGAAACCGCCGGTGCTGCCATAACCCTTGTCGCCGCGTTCCGTCTCGTCGAGGGAAGGTACGACGGTGAGTTCCGGAAGTTCTATGGGGACGATGAGAAGCTGGGCCACCTTTTCGAAAGGACTGATCTTTATGGTGTCGTCCGTGAAGTTGTGGAGAATGGCCGCGACTTCGCCACGGAAACCGGAGTCGATAACCCCCGGTGAGTTGGCCACCTTGTAGGCGCGTTTAAGGGGGCTGCTGCTGCGCGTACATACTAACCCGGTGTACCCCCCTGGCAAGGCCATATAAAAGCCACACGGGCAAATTTCAGCGCTGTGAGGGCCTATTACAAGGCCCCGCCTAGCGTATAGGTCAAGGCCCGCATCATCAGAGTGCGCCCTGTCCGGAAGGAAGCAAGTGTCGTCGTAGGGCGTAATCTTGAGCTGCTTTAGATTCTCACTCATTGATCTTCCTCAGGTTCTCGTGGGCGAGGGCATAGTAGTCGTCGTTAAGCTCTATCCCTGTGGCAATCGCCATGAATTTTTCAGAAGCTTCAAACACTGGGCCTCCTCCGCAAAAAGGATCGAGAACTCTGTCTCCGGGGTTAGCGGAACGCCGAAGAAGGTTCTCGTAGACTTCAACTGGTTTTGCGGCAGGGTGTTCTGTCTGGGTTGGCTTCGGCACGTCAATGACGTCATGGTAAAGTGCCGTAACAGGACGCCGACCTTTTGCGGCGTACAGGATAGCTTCGTAGGTACGCCTCGGTCCCCAGTCAGTTCCACCAAAAGAACCAGTATTCCCTTTGTACCAAATGAGGGGGCGCTCCCAAACGTCCCAGCCATTAACGAAGAACGTGGCAGCGAGTGAGGGCCACTGGCGAATATCGCAGAACATATACAGATGAGCTTCCTGTTTACAGATACGGAAACCTTCCTCCGCGAGGGCCTGGGCCACCTGGTCGAGATACTCCGGACTGTCGTCGTACTCATGATATTCACCGTCCCGCTGCTTGTCCTTGTGGACATCGATGCCATACGGAGGGTCGGTTATGATGATATCGAAGGAAGCATCTTCGAAGGTTTTCAGGGTCTCTAGGCTGTCGGCCTGGAGAAGACTATGAGAAGTGTTGGAGGTAGAGGCTTCCTCTGCTTGCTGGCGCCGATGCTCGCGCTTCTTTTCCCTTTCGATAATCTTCAGGGCTTCTTTCTCGTCCTTAGCTGCGGCAACCATGGGGTCGTCTAGGTGATCAGCCAGGGTCAGGTCGCGCTGGACGCGAGAGACTTGAGAACCCTTGGCCTGCTCTCCACGGATTTCGCTCGCGGTGTCAGTTACGGACCAGCCGGAGCCGCGATGGTTCGCTTCGCCATACTGAGAGACGCGCATTTCGTGGAGCCGTCTGGTAGCCTCTGCGCGTTCTTGCCACTCTAGGTCGTCGCGCAGAATGTTCTCCTCCAGCTCCGCTTCGAGGATTTGATAGTTTTCCATCTCGGAGAGGATGCTGTAGGGAACGTGGCCCACGGTCACAGGCTGTCCGTTATGGTAGAAAGTTTCGTCTTCTTCGTAGATGCTACGGATGGCGCGGAGGCGACGTTCACCCATGACGAGCGTAGAGGAATCGTCCTGGAGAACGATGGGATGGTAAAGTCCTTTCTCGAGGATAGAGTCCTTGAGTTCTTGGATCTTCTTTTCGTCAAAGTGCTTACGAACTCTCTCTTCGACAACGACTTCAGAGACACCTATTTCTTGCATTTCTTTACCCTTTCGGACTGAAAAAAGAGGGGGCATCTGCCCCCTCCCTCAGGACGGCTAGCCGATAGCGGCAACCTTGCGAACATTCGCACGGGGAACGCCGTCGTTTCCTTCGTCCACCGAGACCAGCACCTTGGCGGGCCGGCCTTCCAGCATCTTGATGGACTTGTCCTGGTCGTTCAGACCCAGGGTGTCGAACAGCCGGCCGAGGTCGACGTTCTTGCCTTCCTCGGTCTCCAGGCGCCCGGAGTCCTCGTCCACATCGAGGAACAGGGACTGACGAGCCACGACCTTTTCGCGACCGGTCTTCTGCTTGGCCTCCTCGCTGTGCAGCTCCCAGCCGACGTTCAGCATGTAGTACGGCTCGCCATTCTTACCGGTACCGTTCCGGAGATTGACGGAGTCGATAGTCGCCTCGTACTCGCCGCCGTCGGGCTGGATAACCTGCGTGGAGAGCGGCTGCTCGATGGAAGTGTTCATCAGGACGTCAGGATCGAAGTTCTGGCTCATGGTTTCCTACCTTGTTTCTGTGTTGTCTTGGCCAAGACTACTGTTGCGTGGTGGCTTCTTGCTTCTGGGCTTCTTGCTTTACGTCATAGCGGGACCTCCACTTTTGGATAATCTGTTTGAAGGAAGGCTCGATCTTGTCGGAAATGGGGACGTTACGAGCCTTAGTCTCTACGCCCGTGCTAGCCGTGGACCACTTGAACTGGTCGCTCACGCGATAGCAGTAGATCACGTCGGAGAAGTTCTTCGGGATCTCCGGCGCCAGGGCTTTGCCGAGCGCGTTGACCTTAACGACCTGCCCGCCGTTGATCTCGTCAAGCATCTTTTCAACGTGGGCCGTAAGAACGAAGTGGGCGTTAGTGTCGTAGCAGAGCTTATTGATCAGCATCATTTCCGTGTCTTGCGCCGCGCCCCATTGGGGCTGGGAGCGGACGAGACTGCCGCCGATAATAAGCTGCATGGCTGCGGTGTTCAGACCGCTAAGGCTGTCCAAAACGAGGACTTGCCGGTTGGTCCATTCGGAGACGTCAGGGAACTCCTTTCCGCACTCAGCGCATACGGGCTTGTGCATGGCTTCGAGGAGGCGGACACCAGCGTCGTAGTCCTTCTTGTTCGGGTCGTTTTGCAGGGCTTTTTGCATCCCGTCCCAGGACATAGAGTTCATGGTGCGCGCCTTGTCGATAAGGCTTTCCATCTTGCTGGCGACGGGCTTGACGTAGGTCCAGTGGTAGTGGTCGTGAGTGAGATCCGCTAGGACCTCCATGCCTGGCTCGGTGAAAATGACGAAGATGTCGTCAATCCCTTCCAGGTTATGAAGCGTCCGGATGCTGTGGGTTTTTCCAGAGCCCGTTTCTCCTTCGAGAAGGACGCGGACTCCAGGGATACTTTCAGGAACGGACATATTATTCGCTCCCAGCGATGGCGTTCTGCAGGTTGATGGCTTGGCGCAGCGCGTCGAAGGAGCCGTGAACGGTGAACAGGCCGACTCCCATGTAGCCGCCCGCGTTCGTGGACGGGGGAACGATCAGGACGCACTCAGGAGGTTCGGAGACAGCTTCTTCGTCCCCGTTGATGAAGGCGGTGAGTTCCTGGGCCTTCTGCGCCATCTGGTTCCGAAGCTCGATGACGGACTTCAGGTGCTCTTGAGAAAGAAGGGGGTGGCCGGAAAAGTGTGCCTGTCCCCCCAGGGCTTCTTCTGCTTCTGCTTGCTGGTAGCCGTTAAAGTCTTCGTTTTCGCTCATTCTTCTTCTCCTTAGTAGCTTTCGGTTTTCACGGGGCTCCAGTAGCGTTCTTCATAGTTGCCACGGAGATAGTCGTCGGGGTTCGGGACGGAGCAGAGATCGAGGAACTGGCATCCGCCGTAGCTGGCACAGGCGTCGTCGAAGTTCCAGTCGAAGAAACCCTCCTTCCAAGCGTTGACGATGGTTTGAAGTTCGCGCACGGTGGTCGCATACCAGCGGTCCAGCTGCCACTTCGGGATAAGATGCTTGGCCTGGGCGAACTTTATTTGAGTCTTTTGAATTGCCGTGCCGCGGACGATGTAGCCCTGAACATCGTAGCCGAAGCGTTGTGCGCCCCAGATGTAGCCGAGGAACTGAGAGCGGAGCTTCCACTGGTCGGCCCACGTTATGCCCATCTGCTTAGTGGTCTTGTCGTCAAAGACCCAGAGCATACCGGCATGGGTGGCCATCATGTCGTAGGTGCCCGCGTAGAGAATGGGTTCCCCGGTTTCCGGATGGATAACGTCTTCAATAGGTTCTGCGAAAGAGAACTCTACGAGGGGCTGTCCGTTGATGATGTAAGGATGTACGTCGTCAAAGGTGGGCGGGTACTCGCGACGGTAATAGGCTTTGTAGGCCGCAAGCATCCGGTCGAGTTGCTTCGGGCTGTCGCTCGGCGGATCATCGAGTCCGTATTCCTGAATGAGGGCGGCCGCGCCGTCGAGAAGAGCGTCCTCAAAGGACGTTTCTTCCTCTTCTTCTCCGTAGTAGCTCTTACGGAAAACTTCGTGAGCGCGGGCGTAGGCGGCCCCTGCGTTCAGGTCGGGGTTAAGACCCGTGGCTACCTTGTTCCGAAGGAACTCCCAATAAAACTTGTGCAGGCAGGACTTCGCGGTGCGGAGCATAGTTGCGTCGAAGACCTGCGGAAACGAAAGCTCGGACTTCGGCTGTCCGTGGACAGTAGGAGACTCTTCGAGCATGGTGGATACCTAGAGGTATTTAAGACCCTTGGGAACAAAGATACGAATCCTGCGGCCAAACTCGGAATCTTCTATGGAGAAAACAAGCCGTTCGGCCATACGCTGGAGTTCGTGAACCTGCGGGTCAGGGTTGTTGTTCTTTACTTCGTCTCGAAGAGAGTAGCGGTAGTTATAGAGTTCGTTACGAGAGATGGTAGCAGACTTGTCCGTAGGAACCTCTATGACTACGTCCTCTCCACCAGCGGCCCGCCGGATATAGTCCGCGTAGTGTTCGGGGTAGCGGTAGAAGCTTCTCTGCGCTGGCATAACGTGTCCGCCTAGAGAAGATCGTCGAGGTTCGCGGGCTTGCTTTTCGTGCTGCCGCCGTTGCTTTGCGCCTTCTGGCCCTTGCGCTCCTTGTCGATGCGGATACTCTGAAGCGCCCGGCGAAGTTCCTGGCGGGACCAGTCCTCGCCGCTTACGATACGGCGCCGAAGGTCATTGAGTTCATGGATGTCGAGTTCTTGCGGCTGGTCTTCCGGCATACGGGCCTCCTTGGAAGGGGCGGGCGTTTTGTGGAGAAGTAATGTTGAGTTATATCTCCACAAAACTTACCCAGCGTTACCCCTACATTACCACATATTGTGGAACCTTCAACCCTATGGACTTATAGGCCAAGGTTTCTTATTATTTCTACCAGGGGTTCACCTACCGGTGCTTAAGCTACCGGCGCTTGCCCTGGATGTGCTCCCGGAGGAGACGTTCTACTAGCTTCGAGTAAGCGCCCTGTTTAAGCTTCCCGGTAACGGGGTCAGAAAGGTGTTCCTTGACCTCGGCGTCCAGGTCCTGGTCAAGACGGATGTGGCGATCAATCGCCGGTTTTGCGCGAGGGCGACGTCCAGTCTTAGCCATTATTTATTCTCCTGTCGGTGAGGAAGAGTTTCGGAAAGGAAAAGTTCGAGCATATTGTCTACTTCATCTGCGAGAATTTCTCTCCAGTCAGACGCGTAGTTCATGTTGTGGATATGTGCGTCGATAAGTTCTGCTGGGATTCCTACCTCGCTTCCATGGGAGTGGTCTAGTTCATACCCGTTTCGGTGGACGTTGAAGACGATGCCGCCATTGCGCCGAATCCAGAGAGCTTCATTGTAGAAGCGGATATTTGGAACGATGGCGAAGTTTATACTCATGTTCTCTTCGATGGTTGCGAGAACGTCGTCCGCACGGATGAGCCAGAGTTCTCCGTGAATGATGTTTCTACCCCACTCAGTTCCTAGGGTCTGCTGTGCGTAGCGGGGAGAGACGCCGTAGCGTTCATCAATCTGTTCGCGTAGAACAGGGTCGGTGCATTGTTCGTAGGACCAGCCGAAGATTGCCATGCAAGCATGGTAGATAGGTTCGGGAAGATTGAGGATCATGGCTCCGTTGAGCTGGTCACGAAGAATGTTTGCTACCTCAGTCTTACCCGCGAACTTGGCGCCGGAAATTCCTATGAGTTTAGCCATTTTTCAGATGCTCCGCCTCGCTGATAGCCTGTTTGAAGGCTTCGTAGATTGACTTGTCCTTACCCTTGGCTTGGACAAAGGTTCCGCTCTGCCGCGTGAAGCAGATTGTTACGATGTGACTTGCTGCTGCTTCGAAAGGATCGCTGTTTACTCGGACTCTTCCGAGGGCTTCTGCTGTGTGGAAGAGGGTGCCGAGGCTGCGGGTTTCTCTCGTTTCACTAGCTTCGACGGCGTTTCTCCTGGACATGGGTCTTCTCCCTTCTGTCGCTTGTACTCTTGGATGCGGTCATGTGCGTCGTAGTCGAAAGACACGCTAGTCCTCGTTGTGCCCTGGCCTTATAGCGCCATCGTCATCAGGTTCGTTGTTCTTGCGGAAGTCGAGGATCAGGTCGTAGACTTCCTGTCCGCTCCGGCAGCACATGAGCAGATTGTAAAACTCGCGGGCCGCTTGGGCAGTAGCTTCGTCAGGTGCGATCCATTCGGCGTAGTCCTCGCCTCTCTGGACGTAGCTGGCATTTACGCCTGCGTAGCGAAGGGCGGTGTTGAAAACTTCGAGAAGTTCGTTCAGACTTCCTGCCCCCTCCCTCAGGCAGTAGATGTAGGTCTTGTCTGCGAGGTCTTGGATTAACGGGTATTCCCAGCTTGCGATAGTCATTCTATACCTCCATCTGGGAGAAAGTTGAAGGTAGTCTTGGCCCGCGTGTAGGCGACGTAGAGAAGGTTGTTCTCCTGTTCCTTCATCCAAGGCTGGGTAGCATAGCGGGACGGGATGAGCCCCGGCTCGAGAAGATAGACGTTGTCGGCCTCCGTTCCTTTGGACTTGTGTATAGTGGCGAGGCTTACACCTTCGCTTGGTGAGAAGAGGCGCTCGAAGCGCTCGCAGATAGCTTCAGGTGTCTGCGCTTTTTCTCCTACGACGGTGATGGATTCGTACTTGTCTTCAGTCCTGCCGATGCGGCTCCATTGTTCTTTCTGTTCCGCGTCGCTTATTTCTTGTTCTCGCCAGTCTGCAAGCTTTTGCCAGAAGTCGTCGATGTTCTGCGCTTTAAAGGACTTGATAAAGCGGATCATCTTGTTGCCGAAGTCGCCCCAGACGTAAACTGCGAAGCGTCGTTTAAGGAAGCTCATTGCGAGCTTCAGAAGCGGAGCGTTCGTGCGGCAAAGTACGAGGTCCTGTGGCGTAAAGTTTTCGAGAGGAGGAAGGACGTCGTGATGGTTCACGGCGCCTTCGATGGCGCGTTCATAGGGCTCGAGTTCAGGGGCAATCTGTTGAGCTAGGCGCACGACGGACAAGGGGCAGCGGTAAGTTATGGAGAGTGGAAGCTGCTTCATAGAGAAGCGATGCTCTAGGTTCGTCATGCTGTTGCTGTCTGCGCCGCGGAACCCGTAGATGGCCTGCCGAGTGTCGCCTACTGCGATGACTCGGGAACGGTCAGGGTCGTGGAGAAGGGAAGCGAGGAACTCATGCTGAAGGGGCGAGAGGTCCTGGGCTTCGTCCACGAAGACGCAGTTATACTTGGGCATGTCGAGGCCGAAGTAGAGCGGGTAGAGGATCTGGTCGTCGAAGTCGATGGTCTTCGTTTCCCGGTAAGACCAGTCGATGGCCTGCTGCACGAGCTGGAAGACTTGGTGCTCCATGCCTTCGGGGAGGGTGATGTCGTGCTGGTCCGCGATCTCTTCGTAGACTGAGCGGTTGTTGGGAATGATGAACCCGGCGCCGCTGGACTTTCCTGAGCCGATAAGCTGCATGATGGGAGAAAAGGCTTCCTCCTTTAGCTTGTCGTTTGCGTTCTGCTGGACGAACTTCTTCATCTTGTTGGCGTCCATTTCGACTTTCATCTGCTTGCGGACGGCCTGGAAGCCCAGACTGTTAAAGGTGCGGGCGTCGACGTCGCTGGGTACGCGGCTGCGGAGTTCATCTGCGATGCGCTTGTTGAAGGCAAGAAAGAGTGCGAGTTCGTCGAAGGGTACATGCTGTAGAGCCTGGACGAGAGTTGTTGTCTTGCCGGAGCCGGCGACGGCTTCCACGATAGCGGAGACGTGCTTTGCTTCGGCGACGTGGGTGAAGATGTCTTGTTGATAGGTAGACCATTCAGTCATCGTTGGGTTCCTTTCCATAAGCTTTGGCGAGGGCTGATTCTGCAATCTCACGCAAATCCTGCGCCTCAAGATAGGGCTCAATCTTTTCCAGCGCCTCTACAAGATCGGGTGCAGCGGCAACGAGGTTGGCCGTATCAGGGTCAAATCCAGAACCCTGGCAAAACTTGCCAGAGCTTATATGTTTGTCGTTGCATCTAGGATGACCACAAGGACAGTCTGTTATGTGCCAAGGCCCAGGTGTCCACGGTTTGTCAGTCATCGTTTGGCTCCTTCACGGACATATAAATGTCTACAAGAACCCAGAAGATGAAGAAGTCCATGTAAGACATGACTACGTCTATATCATACATTATGAAGGCTATGAGCAAACCAAGTGTGCTGATGAATGTGAGCATTAGGTTTCCTCCTTGCGTGGGCGGGCTTCGACGGCTGCCGAGTACATATCGTCTAGTTCATAGTCGGCAAATATTCTGTCTACACTCAGGTTGTAAAGGACGTTGCCCATAGCGTCACGTTGGGCTTGGTGGCTAATCTCCGGCACCACCACTTCGTCATTCTGCAGGGCGACGAGGCGGTTCCACAGTTCATTTGATATGTGGACCCAGGAGAACTCACAGCTAAGCCTACGGCAGTGAAGGCGGCCCAAGGCATCACGCCTTGGTTGGTGGCCACAGACAGGGCACGGCTTCGGATCAGTCATTGTTGGTGGTCTCCCCGCCGGGACGCTGCACTAAGGTCTCGCTCCATTGCAGTTGTGGAACCTTGGGCATGTTAACCCCTTCCAAGGCGTAGATCTTCGAAGAAGTACTCCATATAGTATTCAATTTGTTTGGCTCAATGTCATACCCAAACCAGGTTCCAGTAATGTCCATAGCTACCCACTTAATCTCCGGGCGCAGGCAGCGCCAGGGGATGTCGGACGGGCTGACGACGGGGGCTTGTACCAAATCGACATTCAATTTTTGGCCCGTGTGAGGGAGTAGTTGGCCATGTATATCCCAAAGGTCAACATGCTCTTCCCCTTTGTTATCGAGATAAGTCCCTACAGCGTAGACGTTGCGGTTCTGCAGGCCTATCTTAAGGATTTCCACGGGCCGCCCGTCTCGCGTCTGTACCGGCTTGGTAAAGTCCATTACGGGTCCTTTCCCAGAAGGGTGTTGAGGGTTTGCTCCTGTTCTCGTAGAGAAGCGTATTCCTCCTGAAGCGCCTGGATGCGGGCCTGAAACTGGAGGCTGTCGAAAATCTGGGCAGCGGTTGTTTCAGGCAAGTCTGGGTTATCACGGGCGAGTTGCATCACGTCGTCTAGCTGGTTGACGTAGTGCGGAACGTCTTTCACTAGTTCGTTGTACTGCTTCATAACCCGTTCTTGTTCAGCTTGAAGTCGGTTCATGACTTCCTGTAGAATCTCTTCCTGGCTAGCCATTGGACGGCTCCGCTAGAAGTTTTCTGAGCCCGGAAGGTTCAGGGTGTATTCGTCCAGAGTTCCTGGGCAGGGAGTGCCTTCGGAATCCCTGGGGCTGTGGTGTACGAACTTCTTGCAGGTCACGCACGTCCGGCCCTTGTTGTTAAAGTTCTTTAAGGGTTGTTGGACTCCGCATTTGCGACAGGTACGGTTTTTCTGTGTCATGGTGTTAAGCCTGCCTTTTCATTCCATGGGAGCGGGCTCCAGTTTGGAGCACCCCAGCGGGACGGACGGTGGAACTGGCCTTCGAGACAGTGCTTCCACTCATGGTGCAGGGTGTCTCTATGCGGGAGGCCCTGCGAGGCATGGAAGTAAATGGTGCACTGTCCGGTGCGGGAGTTCAGGACGGCGAAGGCAAGGCTGCCCGCTGGTACGCCTTGGGCTTGCCACGCCTGATCGCTTAGGCCGATGAGGCCCACGTTGTTTGGGGGTACAGGGCCTGTCGTGGTGCAAGCGGATAACAGAATAGCTGCGGCGACAGGGGCCGTGTTGCGAATGTTAAGCATTTTTAGTCCTCCTGCGTTGCATTTCGGCGTTGCGTTTTGCTAGGTCTCCATGAGGCTAGCGGCTTCTTGGATAAGGAAGGAGACTTCCGGACAGGTCTCCGCTGTTGCCTCGCACTCGCGGAAAGTTTCTATTTTTTGGAGGCGTTTTTCTACATCGAAGGGGAAGGGTTCCTCCCAGGTTCTGTGGTGTGGACAGGTACGGCAGGCTTCGCCGTCCTCGAAAATCTTTTCGTAAAGACTTTCGATTAAGACTTCTGCGTCTTCATGGGGCTTCTTAGCCATGGGGTGCTCCTAAGGCTGCGGTTTATAGGATTCTATGGTTGTGCGGATAACCGCTGTGCGAATCGCGTAGTTTTCGGAGACGTTTACTCCTTGTCCAAGGAAGGACTTCTTGGAACGGTAGGCTCGGAGGTTCGTGTCGTTCCGGCGCTTAATGGTTTCGTTTTTGCTAGGCATTTTCTTCGTTCTCCTTTTGTTTTTCCCAGGTCCATCGCCAGTTCTTTGGACCAGTCCAGTCAAAAAGGTTTTGACCATGGAGAAGATAGAGATTTAGAAGAATCTTTATCCCCGTCATGGGAATTGATCCCGCTTCCGGTTTTCTTCTCCAGCGGGGAAAAGATTTCAGGTCGCTCAAAGCTGACTTCCTCTATGTAGTAGCGTCCGAAGAAGAGATAGGCACGAATAGTCGTGTTCTTGTCTTGCCGAAGAATTTTCGCGCCAAATGTTCGTGCAAGTAGGCCTTCTAGGCGGCCGTACTTTAGGTAGACGCCTGGTTCGAGAAGGAACTTGTCGTTCTCGTTTCCTGAGGTTTTCATTCTTTCCTCTCTTCGGGCTAGCAGCGCCATTAGCAGCGCCATTCGTAAACGTACTCCACGTTCTGCGTTACCTTTTCGTCCACAAGCTGCGGGCCACAAGTGGCGCCTTCGGCTGCGCGAACCCAGATTTCTGCGACGCGCTTCCGCCAGAGAGTGGTGCCGGGACGGAGGTTTGTTGGGTCATCTTTGTAGACGTGGTAGCAGCGCACCATGTAGCCGTCGTAGATGTCGCTCCCGATGTAGAAGCCTTGCTCTTCTTCCAGGTAGAGCATTATGGGAATGAGTTCCATTAAACTGTCGTAGACAGTGGTGTTGATGTGGAGCGTGTAGGTGTTGGCTAAGACGTCCCATGTAGGGATGGCCTCGGTGACGACGTGGAACTTGAGGAGTTCTGTCGCTATGCGGCCCAGGGAGTTTAGACGGAGAGCGTGCTTGCGAAGCGCTGCGCGTTCGCGGGCGTAGCTGGTGTCCAGTTTGCGCATCCGGCGGGAGAACTCGGTGAGTTCGCTGTCGGGGAGGGACTTGCGGGCCTGAACGTCTAGGAGTTCTGAAAGGCCGCGGCGGAAAGCTTCGTGAAGTTGCGGAATGGAGAGGTCGTTCCGAACTCCTGCCTTAAGGATCTCGGTGATGAGGGTGGTCCGAGGGTTCCGCTCGTTTTCGTTTTGTTGAGTCATGTCGGGTCTTCCTTTCTAAGGGTGTCTACGTTACGGAAGGGGAGTTTTTCAGCGTCTCCGCTTATGATGGTGATGCAGTATTTCGCGGCTGCGGCCCACTCTCCGTCGGAATCAATGAATACATAGGAGGGGCCTAGCTCAGGGTCTAGTGTTTGGTAGAAGATGCGATAGACTCGTCCTGCGTGAAGTAGGGTGTAGATGCGGTTGGAAGATTTCGCGTCGCTATGGAGACGTCCTAGAACAGGGGGCTCTAGGGAGTCCAGGGTGTCTAGGGACGTGGAATCTTCCGCGTCTGCTTCGTAGGCCTGTTTAGTGAGTTCGCACATTTTGGGTGAAGCCTCCTTCATCAGTGTCTGCTTCCTCGCTTTTGTCTTCGGCTTCGAGGAGGGTGTCGAGAGACATGTCGCCGCAGGAAGAGACTTCTTCGGTACTGGTGTCTTCTGTGGGTTCTTCGGTGGTTTTCAGAGGTTTAGGCTCTTCGTCTATCTCGCCCGCGCTGTAGTCGAAGTCCACGATCTCCGTGCAGAAGGGACAGGCGGTGAGGTTGTGGAACTTGTAGTCAACCAGCCTGTCGAGAGAGGGAAAGGCGGTGGAACTCTTCAGGGGCTTGTACCGGATGCAGTTATGCTTGCGGTCCTCGTACTTGAGGTAAAGGGAGTCCATATGTTGCGGGCCGTGGTATTCGGCGCCGCACTGGCAGCGGTAGAGGTTCCAGAAGAGAACTACCGCGAGTTCTCTGGGGGCGTTGTCGGGTTTACGCTTCTGTTGTAAGGGGAGGCCGTCCTCGTTCGTCCGCGCGTAGGCGGGAAGGAAGTCGTCGAGAGACAGGTTACTCATTTCTTCTGTCCTTTCTTCGTGTGGTCCACGGTGTCTTTGTGGCGCTTGAGTTGCTTGATGGTCTTAAACTTTGCGGAGCATTTGTCGCAGGTGAACTTCGGCTTCATAGGGGAAGGCCTCCTTGTAGAGTTCGAGTCGGTCTATCCAGGGGCGAAGGGAAGAAGTAGAGTATCCGCT
>Ga0209918_1000307_pt1 | contig 35195 bp, 39 predicted proteins | sample SalPonD_shore_MG_FD_185712 | JGI IMG/M metagenome (GOLD analysis project Ga0209918, IMG submission 185712) | Salt pond soil microbial communities from South San Francisco under conditions of wetland restoration - Salt Pond MetaG... | ecosystem: Environmental > Aquatic > Marine > Intertidal zone... | reverse complement strand
ACCTGAGGTCAAGAATAGCTTTTGGGTTAGGTTTCTTGGAGAGGGAACGATAGCCTCGAACCCTATAGCGCGATGGTGTGTCAAGCCTTTGAAAGTCAAACCCATTAAAGACTTTTTTCAGACACAGATTAAGGAAAATGAGGAATATATCGTAGCCGTAGGAATTAGGCTCGATGAAAGCTCTACGAGGGAAGAAAAGTATAAGGACGTTTCAGCAATTCCCGAATATAGTTGTGATACACAAGGAGAATGTTTCGCTCCCTTAGAGGATGAAAAAAGAGCCTTTCCTCTCCTAAATTGGAAGAATTGTAATATTTGGGATTTTCTACAATTTAATGAGTATAGCTATCAATTCCCTGTTGAGAAATTAAGAGAAATTTATCTACATCGGGATAATGCTCGTTACGGCTGTTGGAATTGTACGGTTGTAGGTTTAGGTTCACATATTGTAGACGGTCGGGTTTTAGGTGAAGATTTTACCGGATTGGTAGAATGGCGAGAATTACAATATGAGTATAGGTTCGCCGAAAAATCAAAATATCCGGAAGATTGGGTTTACATACTTCGAGAGGAAGGAAAATACAAAGGTCAATATAAACCGTCACGTATAACCGTAAAGGCTCGGAAAAAGTTACTTTCTAAGTTATTGTCAATCCAAGAAGAAATACGATCTAAAGGACATGAGATAACTCTAATCCAAGATGAGGAAATTAAGCTCATTAAGGAATGGTGGACAAAAAGACCGGATGGCGATATTAAAGGTCGCAAGTGGAAATACTACCATGAGATACAGACGAGCCTAAACCAATTTTTCGATGAGGTGTCTAACTAATGAGTAGGAACGGATTTAGGGTATTTGACGAGGACTATCCGTAATCGGAAATGACAATATTCCCACTCTAAGGTAGTATCAAGGTAAATCCCCTTATCGCATACCTCCGTATAACTCGGAGAGGTCAAGTGTTCCCCAGAAATCTCAAATAAGAGATCCAAATTAAACCAGTTTGGGAAACCATGTTCAGCTATCATAACTCGGAACTTTTCTGAGGGGATCTTGGTATCAAAAATTCCGACTTGACATAGTTCATCTTTGTGAAAGTATTTTGGAGGTCTACTGTTTACCTGTCCAATACAGTCAAATTCTCGTAGTTGTCGATAGACGGTATCAGGCTGAACTCCAAAGTAAGAGGCTATTTCTTCTCTATTTGCTGGATTTTTAGCTTCCACTACATAATGATGGTAATCATGAATTTGATTGTAATCATGTTTTTGGGAAGATCCATAGGAGGGTCGGAACTTGGATTTTTCCGACTTATCCGACTTATCCGAGTTAGGGTTATTTGACTTGCTCAAAGTTTAATATCACCGTTTCCAGTGGAAATAGAGGAGGGTCTGGGTTAATCCAAACATATCTCAATTTCTCTTGGCTTTGCGATCCCAAGTATTTTCCTCAAGTGAGAAAATACCGTAACCCTGTATCTTTCATCCTCAATGAGAATGTCAGCCCCAGCAGACTTATTATGATCCTCTGGTATTCTTATACAAAGATTAACAGTGTCTCCAACCTGTAGATCTTTATCCTTTCGGACTTTTTTGGGAATGTAAAATCTGAACCTTTCATCCAGTTTTACTGGCTCAAATTTTTTGGTCATATCCTATTACCCACACCTTCCCTATTAAACTTCTTTCCTACCCATTCATTCCCCTTCTTAATCTCATAAATTGTAGCACCTGCTACTTGAGATTAATTTTCAAACCCTATTTTTACCCCAACTTTGTTTTTGCTAATTTAAGAATGGGGAGAGTTACCCTAAATCAGAGAGGGGAATTACATAGGTATGGGAATTCAATGGCTTTTATCGGATTTATATTGAAGTGTATTTCTGCAACAAAAAGAGGAAAATGTAAGTATAGGTAAAAAGTACCTATGGGACTTTTATACAGGTTTGAGAGATCTCTTAATTATGAGAAAAATTAATTATCTCCTAATCAGTAGTTTTCTACTTATGACTATCTTAATTGGCTCTGTCTTTTTTCAAGCTCATGGTGAATGGACTCCCCATTCTGTCTTTGCAGATATTGAAGAAATTGACTACCATGAGAGAAGTTGGAGAAATGACATTATTGATCCTTACTCCTATTTTGTTGGGAACTTACATGGAGAGTGGTTTGACAACAAAACAGCAATACTGAATTTTACTGGTTCTCAGATGTATATTGAGAATGTCACTGTATCAGAGGTTATAGTTTCATTTATCAATGAAAGAGGTTATACCAGAAATGAAACTTTAATTTACACAGAATGGAGCTTACATCTTAACAATGGATATTTTTATATTTTCATGGATCTCTCCGAATACTATTAGAATTTTGCACTATTCCGTAATATTTCTAATCGATATTGTAAGCGTATAGACGTGTTTCAGATATATTAATTACTATTACCTCTCAATTGGTAATTAGCATGAATAGACGCTACGTTTATTTTGTAATGATTACATCTTTTTTAGTTTTATCTGTTTTTACTCAACAGACCATAACTAATGAGATATTAGACAATCCATCGGAGGAGGGTAACACAAGAATTGAAGGGAAAGATAGAACTAATTCTTCGTATAGTGCACACAATACGCAAAGTTCAAACTACTCAGATAAAACTCAAACAGTAGGCAATAACAAACAAGTTCAAACTAATGCAGTGCAAGAATCATCAAATATCAAATTTAAAGAAAATGACGTAAATTTTGAAACTTGGTACGAGGGGGAGACTGTACGAGCTGAACAGAATCATGTTCTGCGTTACACAAATTCGTTGACAGATACTAATGTGTATAATCCAACAATTACAGGATCTTATCAAACTACGTGGAAAAGTGATGATGAATATCATTATTTTTATACTGACGTTCAGGAGTATGATCCACCTTTTCAATTTACCAGTTTTGATCATGGTACATCAATGTCAGCCTTTTATAGAATTTCAGGTATTCAAGGTTCAGGTACGCTAAATGCTGAAGGATATGCTGAATTTACAAATTCGGGTGGTAGTGCATCAACAACTGAAGGTACTATATCGATTAGGATTGGAAATGAGCATGTTATAAACGGGGAATTAGAGTTTAAACTCATGTCTAAGCCTTGGTATCTCCCTTTAGGTGGTGGGAGTTACGATTACGGTTCATATTTTGTGATTGCAGTATATAATTACGTTAACCGAGAATTTGATGTCAGTTATATTGAAGAGGCTTCTTCTTTCAGTACAGGATCATTCAGTTGGACTTCTTTGGAATTATATGTAGATCAAATAACATTGACGATGGATCAGACAGTTTCAAATTCCAGAAGTCAATATCAATATCCTGCTGAAGATATTATTGAGCACAAGCTAGAAATTCAAAATTATGATTATTCAACTGATATTGCTGTTTATTCACCGCTGAGTTGGAATTTGACAAGTGTAAATCCGAGTGCAGAGTTTGAGTGGGATGATAATTCAAAGACGTATAATATAACAAATACTGTTCCAGTTAACTATGAGTTGATATTTTTCTCAGGTTCTGGCTGGGGGGTCGATTATGCCAGACAAAAACAGATCCTTGCTATTTCTCCGGTTAGTTCGGATTATATGCAAAGTCCATCCTTTGAGTCGGGCAGTAATGATGATTTCACGGGTTCGGGATTTGACGATGAAGCAACGAATACCAGCATAGTTTCAGATGGTAGTTTTTCATATCGTCTAGAAGCTACAAGTAGCGGAAGCGATACTTTAACTTTGGATGATCTTGCACCTGGTGAATATGTTTATTCATTTGATTACTACATTGAGTCGTCTAGTTACTCAAGTTTGCAGCTGCAATACTACAATGATTCCAGCTGGACCAGTGTTGATTTCGACTCGACTGTAACAGATCGATGGCATACGCAACATGTCAAAATACATGTTACAAATAGTGATTACAGTCAACAATTGAGGTTTAGTTTTTCCAGTGGTCAAGGAGTTATCTTTTTGGACAACAATCAGTTATCTCAGAGTAATGCTCAAGTAGTTCAGAATGGCTATAATGATTACTCGTTCATTTATCAGATAGTCTCGCTGGATAACAGACAAAATCCAGTGGTCCCGAATTTATACAGTAATCTTACTCTGGGAGATCGTACTGCTGCGAGTGAGATCCAAACCAAGTCGGGGTATTCTGACAGTAACGGACTAGTTGAGCTATCCTGGAAAGCTGGATTTGAAGTCAAGGAATATTACTTGAAAGTTCAGACTTCAACAAACACAACGTACACGTACTTTACTCCAATGCCCTCAAACGCGCATAGCTTTAGTTATGAGACAAATGGACTACAGAACTCGATAAAAAATTATTGGGACTTCTCAGAGAGCACGTTAGACGCATTCACAGATACCACATATTCTCCAGAAAATATTATTTCTGAAAATGGATATATCCAATATGATAGTGATACCACAGGCTTCTGGGATGGAATAACCTTTAATGAGGTTGTGGATTTAAGCAACTGGAATTATTTCGTAACACGTGTCAAATCTAATATAAGTTCTTCATCGCTTCATTTCAATCTAATCAATCAGGACGGAGGTTCACACGAAGCTTGGTATGATAGTACTTCAACAGATTATAACATAATAATACATGATATATCTAATGCTAATTTTAATGCAAAAATACAATTAGAAGACAGTGATAGATCTGTAAGTACAAGGTTGACGTATGACTTTGTATATCTAACGAATACATGGGATCAGGGCTTTGCGTGGGAGTTTGAAGAACATGAAACAATAACTGAATATGGAAGTTCTGAAAACACAATAAATGGGTGGTCGAGAATTTATGATAGACCATCTGATGATTATTATGTTTCAAATTCAATTATTTATACTGAATCATCTGCTTCATACAATGGTATCAAACATAATTTTGAGAATAAGCAAGATCTCAGTGATTATCAAGTTCAATTTGAAATACGTTCTGACTTATCTACTCCGATTACTATAGATCTGAGAGATACTTCAGGTACACTTATCGAAAGAATATTACATGAAGAGACAATATCTTCAGAATTTACATATTATGAAATAGATATTACTGCGAGTTCTGATGTTTCTTATATTGAAATATTTGATTGGGCACAATCTAATTCTCAATTCTCTCTAAAATATATCAGATTAATTGATAGTTCTCAATCTCCAAGTCTTGAAGTCGATACTACCACTGGATTATATTATTTCGACAATGGAGATAATTCAACAGATTATTTTCAAATATGGAGTAATGGAAGTTCATTGGGTATAATTCCTGAGTTTCAATTCAATTACCTCCAATATCAGGAGGGTATGACATATAGTTTCACTTATACGCAGATTTTCTCAGATGACCTCAGAAAAACGCATGTTCAGACTCCCAGTACTTTCTACGAGTATCCATATACTGTAGAAGTTGATTTTTTGATTAACAATTTTAATTTCTATCAAAGTGATTTGGATGAATTTCTGACGTTCCATAGTTCAAAAGATGCTGATGTTACAATTTACCACAACAATACTCAAGTTGATACTGCAACTATTTTTGAAGGGTATAACACAATAAGTTCGTCTAGAGATCTTGGACCAGGTGCAATTATATTTTATGCAGCACTATTTGAGGATGGAGATGGGAATTCAGGCTGGTATAATACAACAATATCAAACCAGGATCCTGTATCGGAGGAAGAGTTTGCTATCACTGGGATTAAAGATCCTTTGTATGATGTCGGTAGTTCAACTGTGTCGATATTTTTCCAAACAAATTGGGGAAATGCGACTGTTCACACTTATCAAAATGATACTCTACTTGCTTCAAATACAGAGGGTAAGGCGTCAGTAACATTTGATAGTTCAGTAGCAACGTATAATTTTACATATGTGATCGACGGAGGAAAAACTAACATCACATTTGAAGATTGGTATACTGTGGCTGAATCTCTGGGCATCTACCAAGTGTCAATAGATCTTGTAAATGGCCTAGGTATTGGAATACCATTTGAAACGGTGGCTGTTTATTCAAATAATTCAGGTATATTGTACCGAATAGCAAAAGACTTCATATTCGAAAATGATACAATATCAATTGTTACTGCTGATTATTTTGGTGTATCACTAACAGAAGCGACATACAAATTGAATAGTTCAATTGTCAACTATTTATCAATAATTGTCCCAATATTTGATATTACATTCATTAATCAATATAATATCTCTGTACTGGCTGTATTTACTAGGAATAATCAAAAGATGAGAGCAGTTATTCCTGCCAATGCATCATTGTCGGTAAAATTTTCGACTGGTCCATACCATTTTAATTTTAACCCAATTTATGATGATCCTCGTTATACTGATGAGATATACGGTAATGAGCCATTGCAAGCATTTGTAGGTTCTAGTTATGGGTACAATCACACTGGCATATCTAATTACAGGGTGCAATTACAGTCACAGATAGTGAAAGATCAACCAAAAGAGACTATCACAGCATGGCAAGCATTGCAATATTTGATAACGATTGCTGGACTTCTTGGTGCAGGTTTCCTCTTTTATGGTTGGGGTAAATCAATGTATGAAGCCGGTCCCGTCGATGGTACTATTCGATTTTTCAGACGAAAAACAGGTGAAGAATGATGAAAAAAACAGATGTTAAAGAACACCCACGGCAGACAAAAACCGGCAGAACAAAAGTCCGAAAACATGAACGAACAATAAAGCAGAATCGATTAAGTATTAGTAATACTATGAAAAATCGCAAAGTATCACTAGACGGTTCTTATTCAGATCTCAGTGAAATTCAACAACAATATGTGAAAGAAGGATATAAAGAACCAGCACCTGGAATGACATTGAAAAAAGGTGCTGATCAGGAATATATAATCGCCAGAGATAATGGATCTCGTGAACATCATCGTATCTATGAATATGATGATAGATTTGAGATTGAAAGTCATATTGATGTTATAGACCCGGGTAAAAATCCAATTGGTCATTTTACAAATGATGTACTTGACCCTGAACTTTATCCAGCTTTACGAGAACAGAATTTTAATGATACTCAAATTGTAGTTATCAAAAAATTATAGATAGATTATTTTGGAATCAGATATTGTCAATTTCTTTCATAGTTTGATCAGTAGCACCAGCAAGACCACCTTTGGCAGCACCTTTAGCACCACCTTTGGCTCGATCTTTAGTAGATCCTTCACCATATAAAATTTCATTCAGAAATCCTTCCAGTGCGCCTTCACCTGCAGCAGTGATAATTCTTCCTCTACTGTCTTTATCTGCAGTCTCATCAGCTTTTTTAACCTCGGTTTTTGTGTTGTCTGTTGCCTTAGATCCAACCTTCATAGAATGGCGTCTAACATCAGTACGACCTGATTTTACCTTCCTTTCATGTTTTTCACGAGTAGTTTTTTTATTTGGCATATTTTAACTCCTTGAGTTGATTTAATTTCAAAAATTAGAAATCTAATGAATTTATCGCTGATTTCTTCTCATGATGACAACAACTGCAAACAAACCACCAATTAAGAGCAGACCTCCTAAAATAGGAGCAGCTCTTTTGATAGTTTTAATCAATGCACCAGTTCCTAGGTTGATTTTTGGAAGTTGTAATTTTGGAGCAATTTTTTGCTTGTAGAATTTTGTAACTCCTGGCTTAATTCCTGGAAGACTTACAGCATTGTTGATCTTTTTGAATAAGTTGACATCATTCTTTGTACTAGAAGACTTAGTACCAAAGAAATTGTTACTGACTTTATCACGTTTGATTTTCGACTTTATGAAAGTCCTTACACGTCTAAGACTAAATGCTGCTTGTCCGGGTGCAGAATCAGCTTCATCATCGAAGTTCCAAGTTGCAGCCTCAATGTCATAATCATCGTAACCATAACCAATCATTGAAGCATTGAGAGTTTCAACCCAATCTTTACCTGCTGCTTCTGATGCAGATTCGGCATAGTCTTGAACGGATTTACCATCAGAAGCCTCATAAGCAACTCCTGAGTTTACCTCATTCTCTGGTATCGTGTAATTTTGTCTCATATCATCAATAGTACCAGTATATGCGGTACTATTCAGGTAATCAAAAGTTACATCAACTAAATTGCCTCCGTTGTCAGAAACTCTGGAATTTGCATCAACCATGGTGATACCATCGGTTTTACGACTTCCTTCTTCCCAAGATGTAAGACCTGATTCTGTACGTTCATCGTATGTCTGAGCAGATGCCATTCTGATAAAGTTATCTCCTCTTTCAGTAACGACAGTATCTCCAGGCATTGACCAAAGACCAAGAATGAAAATGGCGTCATGATCATGAATAGTCCATTCAGAAAGATCTACCGATGCAGGTAAAAATACGTATCTCTGTATTTGATACTTTATTAGTCCGTTGTCAGATGCTACTTGTCCTGGTGCTGCTTGTGCGGGCGCAGTTTCGTTGACCCACATATCAATACCTGACAGATATGCCTGATCCTCAAAATTATCGGGATCGTCAGCTCCCCATGGCAGAGCACTAGTTTGTGCTGTGCTTAGGAGCATAATCAATCCAAACGCAAAGAGGAACGTTCCAATTTTAAATTTAGATGTTAATTTTAACATTTACTTTCACAGGTTTATAGTAAACCTAAGTCATATTGCACGATAATATTATTTATTTATATTTGTGAAACTGTAATCTAATAGAATTTAATGAATAATATATAGTGCATAATACACTAATAAAATCTTCATAATATAAATATTTCAAGAATATAAATATAAATGAGAGATACTATATCAAAATGATGTCTCTATTTCCAGATATGGTGATTAATGCACGTACTATTATCTTTATTTTGATAATAGGTGCAGCACTGATGGTTTTTTCCCCAGGATTATTTAAGATGATTTTTCTACTTGGATTAATTATTGCTGTATTCTGGCTAATATCAAAAATATTTGGTATTCGAAAATGACATCAGGAATTCAAAAATGAGTGTTTCAAAACTTATCAAAACAAGTTTAGAAGAACGTCCAAATATCAGAACAGAAACGAGGACTGCTGATGTAATTTTGGATGTCAACGGTGAAGTTTCAGAGATGTACGATAAGACAGTACATGTCGAGGCTGAAATGAACGGTATGACGATTATTCAAATAGATAACGAGGAATACCCAATCAAAACTCGTGATTCTGATAAATTGTTTCATACACGGAAGAAATATCATGATGCGATGGATATCTATGGATTGCCATTAGCAATGACCTATCTCGCATTTTCAACATTTCTCAATATACAATTTTATTTCCCTGAGATTGTGAAATTGTTTGATGCGTCAGACCTCATCCTCCTAGTAATCAATCTTGGAATTGCTGTTGCGTGGGGTAGAGATCGAGCAAAATCAACTATTTCTATAATTTACATCAAACAATATATGCGTGAATATCGCACTATTGATATTGCTCGAGTTAAACCTGGGATATTACAAAAACCTAGAATACTTCATCGAGGCTTTACTTTTAATCATCTGTTACTTGCATTTTTTGTTGGAATCATGGCTCTTGCGCCAATAGCATTTCAACCAATTGTATATGATATCGAATATCTAGTATCAATAATTGCGATCTCAGCCTCGATCATGTACATGGTAATGATGCCAATATTTTTTGACAAAGATGAAATTCGATTAAAAAATCAGGAATATAGGACATATGCGCCTCATATTGTTGAAGCTGTAATCGATAACGAGGAAAATGGAATAGTAGGTTATCGGGATCTTGGTATACTGATGAAAATCGAGGGTGATACAAAAGAAGCCAGACAAAAACATAAAGAATCTTTAGAAGAAGAATTTAAAGATAAGATGATAATCGCTCTCAAACCAGTTGTCGAGATTGATTCACCATTGGAGAATCGGAATAAAGAATTCAATACTCTAATCAGTGAAGTTTATAGAGATGTTGACTTTGGTAATGATTCAGTTGACATATTAACTGCAGAAGCAGCTCGTAAAATATTAAATAAGTCAATTTCGGAATATTCTGAAAATAAAGATATTGAAAAATTGATTTCTGGCCTCGATGAGAAGAAACAAAAAATTGTTAAAGATCATCTAAAAAGAGCAGCTCTTGAAGTAAATGAGATGACAGATGGTATGATTACAAAAATTATTGCACAGATACCAGGTAATGATCTTGAGAAAAAAACACTACGTGATATTTTCAAGGATCAGGATCAAACGGTACAAGCTTTTAGACAGGCAATAGCATATCTTGTGCAAGAGAATTTTAATCGTACGTATATCTCAAAAGCTGATAAAAAGAATATAGATAATTTACGTGTTGCTTATTCAGATATGGCTGCACGAAAAATCGAAGAGCCTAAAGATATATATCCTAAATCAAAGGATAATGAATTTTACAAACGTGCTGCTATTGTAGGAGGAATTGCAGTAATATTACTTTTTGTTCTTTGGCTATTATTTGGGTCCTCTCCAAATTCCCTATGATGTGATATTATGAGTTCAGGAATGATAAACATAACAGATCTGCAAGGACAGCAAATGCTCCGTGATCAAGCTGCAGAACTGTTATACGAAATAATCAAAATGCTTGGAAATAAACAAAAAGAATACCAGGATGATTTAGAATACGCTCTTGATGATCCTAACAATTTGAGATTAATGTTACCTCATCTTGACAAGAAAATACCGGGTATGAGTAAAGGATTCAATGCTTTAAGTGAATTACTTGAACATTATCTGATAGTCAGTCAGAAAAAAGTTCCAGAAGGATTGGTCGGTGATCCTGAGCCAATACGCATCAAATATAAGATTATGCTGCTCAGGCTGATGGCAAATTTCAAAAAAGATGATTTTCAGATATTTCATGACATCGCTCTACAAGTAAAAAAAGCTGCAAATCGTAATACTCGATCAGATACAGAAAAAGGTAATGGAGGCTTTCCTAGTGCGTAATAGAAATTACAAAATTATGGCAGCCATAGTATTGATTTTATTGGCATCAATTACATTATTTGCAATTATTTATACCGAAAATCAATCAAACAAACCTGTATTCGTTGAAGCTGACACGGGAAGATCAATAACAAATATCACACTTGTTACTTTAAATTTTAATAATACCAATCATGTGTTTGACCAAAATTCGATAGAGACATCAATTGTAAGTCCTGCACGAGATTTTATTATTCAAAGTTCTGGTAATCGTGCAGATATTGCTATATCTTCCCGTGTATCATTTGTTACAGATTTTAATGAGAGTTATTATGGACAGAATAATAGTCCATTTGCTGATGTGAATCTGCAAAGATTACATGATGAAATCGAAAATATCACTGTTGGAAATCCAATTCTTGTTTTACATGCTGGTATTGCAGAACAATTAGTCATAGGTAATGATACAGGTTTAATTGATCAATATCTTTCACCAAAAACTGGATTTTCATCTAGAATGATCATTTTGAGCCAGTCCAGTCCATGGTCGGTTTTAGTACATGAACTAGGACACCATTGGGGATTACCCGATCTATTTCAAGATAGATCTATCGGTAGATTTGGTATGATGGGTACGGGATTATGGAATGCCGACAATGGCGGATACGATGGTACAGAACCAGCAGATTTCAGCCCATGGTCCAAGGATAAATTAGGCTGGTTATCGTACTGGGATGCAAGTAATTCCAGTAAATCAGATTTTGATCTTAATACAACTGTTAAATTTGAAAGAGTCTACATTACCTATCTTGACAAAGGAATCGATGGCACTAAGCCAGGCTTACTAGTACAAGAGGATTTGATTGCTCGTTCATATCTTTGGACTGAAAATCTGATGCAGGCTGGTGATAGTCTCAAATTCGATTTGTATTATTCTGGAACTATTGTTCTTATACAATTCAAAGATAATGAGATCAAAATTTCAAAACCATTTTTTGATAATCTCTTTGCTAGTATCGATTTTATTAATGATTTAACTAAACTGATTTTTGCAATTGTATTGATCACTAGTGGTTTACGAATAGCATCAAGGAGAGACTAATAAAATGGCTGAGACAGAAAATCTCAGCGAAATGGATATGCAATTGAAGCTTCAAGTCGAGAAACTTAAGGACAGTGAACTTGCAATTGCATTATCTGAGTCGCCTTCAAGATTAGAAACAACTTTATCAATGTATAATCAACTGATAGATAATCAAAACTACGCAGTAATTAATGTCTACGGCCCACCTCGATCCGGACGGTCATGGATAGCTGAGAAAATAGCATACAAATATCATCTTGAACAAGAAAGAATCCCCCAGGTATCTTTTGATTATTATCGAGCTTATAATCAAATTAGTTCAAGATCTGTATTGATAGTCAAACAAGGATCAGTTGAGAGTAAAGGAAAAGATAATACAGATGATTATGGAGCAGAACAGTATCAAAATTTCGCAAGTAAGAGAAACGGTATTGTCATTATAATATCTACAAAACCCATACAAGATTACATGACATTTAGTTTTAGAGCACTCGGTTTTCATGATCGTAACTCTGAAAAGTTCAGTAAAGCACTTCTTGAAATCGATATGAAACTAGGTGTGATTTATTTCTCGGATATTCCTAATACAAGTTTTAAATTACGAATTGATAAAATTACTAATGATGCCAGAGAAGAATATTTCAAATCTGAGATTGACTTGATTCTTGATAATATCAAAGAGACAACTAAAGATCTCATTAAATCAGTAATTATTGATCCTTCAATAATTTTCATGAAGGATGAAATTGAGTTCTATGATAATGCAATTATTCCTAAATTCATGCTTACTTTAGGAGGTCAGGGAACGGGAAAAACCACTTTCTCTTATATGTGGTATCAATTATTCCAATCTTTTTACAGAAAACAACATGTTCATGCTCGATCGCACAAAGATGACCTAGGTATATTATTACAAGAAGGGTTTTCATCAAATCAGGATAAATTCTGCCAATATCTAGTAGTACAGGATGGTACTCATAAGATCCAAGATGATTCAGAACTGTTTTTCGATTGGGTAAATATTCGACATATTATGAATGAAAGAACCGGAGGTACTGAGGAAGACAAATCAACGGGTCTACAACAAGGTATTGTTATAACTCAATTGAACTTCCACGAATTCGAAGGATCAGCCTGTCCAAAAGCTGTTAGGCAAAAGATAGATGTAATGTGTTTCTTTGATATCCCGACAAATAATCATGATTACCATGTGGTCCGCAATTTCCTAAAAAAGAAAGATGGAGTCATGTTTGAGTTCCTTGAATATATTTCAGCCAAACAATCAATCGCAGAAAGAGAAGTAAATACGGAAGAATTGGAGTACTGGAAAGGTTTTGGAGTGGCTAAAACGAAAAATGGTTTAATACCGTTTAGAATGAATACTGATACATTCAATAAAGAATATATCCCATTCCTGCACAAACATTCTACGTGGCGTAAAACATGGATTGATATTGCAGATACTCTTTCTCCTAGATTCTACAAATTAGAAAAGAAACCATCCAATTTTGCGATCGATGCTGCCATTTCACAATATGAGATTGAAAATTTTGGTCGCCTAAGACCCAATACTGAGTTGAGAATCAATTACAGAAAGCATTGCAGAGACAGAATTAAATCAAATTACGAGATGCATAAAAGCCAGGTATTCATACAAAATAATGATCAACAGCAACAACAACAGTCAAAGCCTGAGCTAAAAGTATCAGAGCATTTTAAATTAATTCAGTTCTCAATAGATAAAGACACCAAATTTTTGTACTTGATGTTGAATAATATCCCTGAATCAAGACATGGTGTTAGCTTTTCATCTGGATATGATGATTTTATACGTTCACGAACGGTAATACGATATTACATAACTGGATCTCAAAGAGATGCAGCTGATCTCGAACAAGGATCTGCCAGTTCTGTTTCAAACTGGACTCGTAAATACAAATCAAAATACCAAGGATATGATGCAGAAGCAGCACTACTTGAACGACTAGGTGAAGGATGGGAAACAGCCGGATCTAATTCAGAAGGAGCAGATCTGTATCATAATGCAGATAAAAAATTAATTTCATTGAAATGTTATGCTGCATCGAAATTCACTGACAAATTAGACAGAATAGGTAAAAAAGAACTGGAAATGATAGCTGATGGATGGGAAGGGGAATTGTGGGTTTATGCTGCAATCAAACACACCTGGTACAAGTACAAAATAGTTCTATTAGAAGAGGAAGGTTAGGCCCCATCCATTACGAATTACATGATTAGATGGTCACCCCCTTCTACCATGGCCTTTGATCGGTGTGTGACTGGGCAGTCAGGATATATCAGAAACCCATCATGGAACTGTCAGGGAACAGGTATGGTCATCACTGGTACAGCAACACCACAGGCAATCAGCACCGCCCCCGTACCGGGTCCCGGTAGGGTTGATGGGAGTGTCCATCAGTCCTCAATATTGAATACAGATTTAATCTTCTCAATATCTGTTTTTATTTTATCAACGTCATGTATGATGTTATCGATTATGTCTCCGTATTCCATTTCTTTATAGATTAGGTTTATTATCCATTGAGTTTGATTATCAATTCCCTTATCATTCATAAATTCTGTAATCTTATTTTTTAATCTGGCAGTCATACGGATCTGTATGTAACGAGTCTCATCCGATATACTTTTGTTATTGTTATCTTTATCTGTCATAAGGGTTACCTGCTGTCTGCAAATCAGTCAAGGTATCCCATTTTTTATTTTCATTGCTTCTTACTCGGATTCACTAATTTAGATTTGTATTAGATTTACTCTTAAAAATATTTTAATGCAACAAATTTTTATAGTGTATATCACACCATATTTTTAAAACAATATTGCCATTGTAATTTGATGAATGCTGATGCCTTCAAACTCAATAGGGAAACAATTGGAATTGGAATTATTTTCATATTGTCCACAATCACGTTCGGGTTCTTCTCGTTAGTGATATTGATATTTCTAGTAATGGGAATGTATGGATTTGACAAATATTTAAATCTCCAAAGATCGAATTAATTCAATGTAATATGCACTATGTTTTTTAACTGAACTGTAACTTTCATATTATGTTAACAATCATTATCTATCTATTAGTAATTTTTGCTGATGCTGCAATGATGATTCTGTATGAGTTCGGATGCGGTCTCTATTTCAAATTACGAGACCTCGAGGTACCCTGGGTTTACAGAAATTTTGAAGATCATAAATATAGATCGATCTCAGCATTTTCAAAGACATATTTTCTTGCTTGGATTATCCTGGCAGTAATCAAGACTTTGGTATTACATAGTATTTTTCAAATCTCACCCTCAATTTAATTTTTGTCTGGAATTTGAGCTTAATAAATCGAATAATTTTGTTAATTTTGTATTCTTTGTAATTAGTAATTTGTTAATTTGATATTAAAGAAATTAATTTGATTATATGTTTTGCTAAGCATATCCTTAACTGAATATTAATTTAATATTACATTTGTATTATTAAATAGAGTTTTGTTTTTAATCAGATTAGGAATTTGTTAATATAATATTATGATTTATTTATTAAATAAGATAAATTTACATTTGTTAAATTTGATTGTAGCTATGACTATGTGTAATAATCAATGTAATTCAATGCATGTGAACTCGTTCTGATTTGAATCGTTCAATAATTTCATTTATCGTATCCATCTGTGATAGATAGACTCTTCCAAGTTCTTGTAACTTCTTCTGATTTGATATTCTGTAGAAGAACCAATCATCCAATGTTTTGTATATTAGGATGACATCACTTTTATCTATATCTATTCCAGCACCTGGGATCCAGTTGTCGATAATAAAATCGACCCTGGTATCAAAATCATCTCCCAAAGGATTGAAATGTGCATATCTCTTTCCATCGACCATTAGATCCAGTTTGTAATTGTTATTTGTCATTTTTTGGATTGCTCCTACGTCAGAAAGCCCACCTTGACCCGGTGGGAGGGTGTGCCAGAGTAGATATTAAGAATATTAAGATCTATGCAATAATAGTTTGTCTGATGGTCTGTTCTCTTGTCAGAAATATAATTTTTGAGATTAAAGCTCCTTTCCTGATGCTCTCAAGTGAAGCATGAAACTTTAATTCGACTTCATACTCAAGATCGTCGTGATCTGTCTCAACTTTATTGATCTCAACAGAATTATTAGATACAGACGAATAATAAAGTCTATCGTCTGTTATCTCAATAGTAGCTTCTGGAAAGCTATTCTCAAAGATATATTCATTTTCGTAGAACTCAAAATAAGATTTGAGTACTTGATACATGGATGGAAGTACATACTGTGTTACTTTCATTTTAATTCACTGAGCAATTTTGTGTTGCTCCTTACGTCACGAAGGCCCGTTAGAGGTGGGCCAGACCTATACCAGAGTTGTGTTGATTGAGAACTATTTAATCTCAATCTTAGAGATTGGTTGAACAAACTCATCTCTGGGACAAGTGTTGCATTCGAGATCTTTAGAAGATCTCATGAATACAAGCTCATCAAATTCATTACCGCATTCGTGACGGAAATTTTTTTGTTCGATGTATTCATCGATCAGTTGTTCAAGATCTTTTGATGGGTCAATGTCTTTGAGTTGTAAGTAAATCTGCATTTTAATTATCCTCCAGGTTTACTGATGTTTCCATCAGTTTGTTGTAGAGACTTTCGGGTAATGAAAAACTAAATCGAGCTTCACCATTTGAGACAAAGTACAAAGGGGTCCAATTTCTCTGCATTGTTGTTTGGTCTCTCTGATCATCAGCATGCTTCTTAACACAATTTTTACAAATATAGAAATTGAATTTCCGGTTTACTTTTATTGTGATATACTTCTCACGTGAGCAGTACGCACAGTGATTTTTTGAGTTGTTGATGATGGTGAAGCTGTATCGGTTCATGTTGTTTGTCTCCATATATTTTATCGTCCCCGATATATATAAAGTATTCGTATCGTCCCCGATATAATCATAATATTGGTTATTTATTTTTTGATAATCGTTTAGCATATTTTTGTCGCTGTTCATCTGTCAGTTCTGATAAATCACCATCAAGTTCTAGATCTCCTGATTCAGTATCATCAAATGTTTTCCAGTATCCTAGTTTACCATAAAACCCGATCTCTATTTCATATTGATCGTGTTTCCAGATGGTCCAGTCAACGTCAATATTATCGACATAAAACGAGTTCAGAATTGGTCGAAGGGTATCACCTGGAATATATTTGTTATTTTTTAAATTCTCGATGATGCTATCACGATCTAATGATATGTCAAAATACTGTCTACAGTTACCACAGAATTGTATCTCATCGATCTTGACGTCTGTATCGCCATGATCATAATTTCTGTAGTATGTAGTTTTCAGAGAATTTATTTCTCCATACTTTGATTTGCAATAATTGCATGACTTGTTTTTCGGCATTTTAATTCACTGAGCAATTTTGGATTGCTCCTACTGACGTAATCCCTCCATAAGCTGGAGGGAGGCTATACAGTGTTGAAAAGGGATCTACTCATTATATGTAGAAAATCCTGAAGCATTTTCGTAGTCAAATGTCTTGACTCTGTGTATCCCATGAAATCGCTTATGTTTCTTAATTACTTCTTCATGAAGTTTTTCAGGATTGTTTATATTTTTGACTGGGAAAGTCTCAGTGTGTGATACAGTATCTAATTGTTCACCATTATCTAATTTCTTTTTTGAAAAAATTTCACATTGAAATTTAATTTTTAACATTTTCATATTTCGGATTGCTCCTACGTCAGTAAGCCCCTCATGAGCTGAGGGGAAGCTATACAGAAGAGAGGTTAGAATTTATTTCATTTCTTTATCAATATCTTCAACAGTTAATCCTTTTTCCATAGAAGTAATGTGCCTTGAGATATTCTCAACAAGAGAGAATAAATCATCATTTGCTTTTCTAAGATATTGAATAGGAATACTATTCTTAAGACATCTATCTCTTTCTTGGGAAATAGCATTTGCTAATGCAGTTATTTTTTCTTGTATATCATCGATACTCATTTTTTGGGTTGCTCCTACGTGCTTAAGGCCCGTTGAGGTGGGCCAGACCTATACCAGTGTGATTTTAATTGAGTTAATTTATCAGTTCTCACATTCCTCGTGAATATATCCTTTCTGTGTTTGATATTTTTCACCGCTGATTCTCTTGGTTCTCGTAACCATATTTTCTTTCATGTTCGAGGCTTTATCCTGTTTTCTGCATACTACACAAGGGTAGTATAGTTCATCGTTTTTTTGTGCTTTGAAAAAGTCTTCAATACCCATATTTTTCATTCCTGTGTTGTAACAAATCCGGGAACTTCTCAGCTTTAATTGCCAGAATTCATTCTTACGGTCGACGTCGCCGCAGTGGTAAGCCCGGTTTTGCTTCCAACATATTATTATCGTCCCCGATATATATAAAGTATTCGTATCGTCCCCGATAAAATCCTAAATATTATTCATAGTACAGGATAAACGACAAAATTATAATCAGAGTAGATCAAAAGTATTCAGACATTAATAAGACGAATTACACATATATGATACGGGTCCACCCAAACCAAGTCAGTAACCACACCCATTTCGGACCCGTACCTTTTATTGCAGCTGTTTTTCGTTCTGTTTTCATTTTTCCAGCTGCAATTTTTTTTTTATTCTCAATTGCAAGATAATACTTTTGATGACCAGTGGGTCTTGTTGTCTAGCTTTTAAAGGTAGACTGAATATAATAAATATGAATAAAAAAATACCCCCCGACTTGATCGGAATGGTCCAAATCTACATCGAGAATAATAATGCTGCTGCAGTTATCAATTTGATTGCTGCAATGAGTCTTGATCTGTCATACTTACTCCAAAAGGAGCCAGCCGAAATTTTTAGTAATTATACATAATTGACATAGTTGACAACACAATCTAAATAATTAACAGTTCTATTGAATAATCCATTATACAATATTTTTGATTTAGAAGAGTTTGGTAATTCGCAGCACTTCCAGGTATGCAGCTGGACCAAGCTCAAAATTGTAATAATAATTATATTGATACTAATTGATTAGATATTGGATTTAATATTATGAATAATGGTAATATACTACCTGTATCATAAAAATAGTTTTCCTCGAGTCGAATTTAGGTATCTTAAATATTAAATTAGGTATCTAAATTAGGATCCACAATGAGTAGAGCAAAACAATTCTATTGTCCAGAACACAAATTAAGGCTCAGACCATTGTACGTTAAGAAGCCTCAATATGAGAGTATCAATGATCGTTGTGTCACGCAGTACTGTTACAAGTATGACCACTTTGTAGGACTTGAACAGGCATGGAGGACTAACTATCATCCTGATCCTAAAGAGGATCATCCGTACTGGAATGATAAAAATGATAGTTGAATATTTACGACGATTTCAAAATGTCAAAATTGATTACATCCAAGCATCAGATCATCCTTTCACATTTCAGGTAGAACCTGTTAGGGAGTGGATAATTAAACGGCTGCATGATCACAAAGTCTTGAATCTATTTGCAGGGAAAACTAAACTAATTGATAACGAGTTCAGAGTTGATTTATCAAATGAGTTCAAGCCACACTTTCACGGATCTGCAGGGTATTATCTTGATCTTTGTATTCTCAATAGTATTTTTTATGATATTATTATCTGGGATCCTCCTTGGAATGACCGTAAATCCAAGGAGTTTTACAACGGGAGGATGATTGGTAAATTTACGAAAATAAAGAACAAGGCTGTTTACTGTTTACCAATCGGTGGTATAATAATATCGGCTGGTTACGAGATCTCTAACTTTGGAGAGAGCCGGGGAATGAAACTAGTCGAAATACTGATAGTGAATCCAGGAGGAGAAAAACGGCCATACTTTATCACTGTAGAGGAAAAGATTGAGGAGAAATTACTCGAATTGATTCCTGATGTTCCAGATGAGAAATTGGAAAAATGGTTTTAGATCTATTTGCAGGAACTGGTGGTTTTGTTTTGGATAAATGTAAGATTTCTCGTAAAATATGAAAATTGATTCTAAAAATTTCTGACCTTTATATAAGATTGCTATTATAAGTCAGTACATGGATGTGGTTACACTAACAATGAAACTGAAAGCAATATTCCCAAATGGGAAATTTAATTTGAGAAAAATAGCATTAATAATATTGGACCTGGCTGAGGCACTGGATCAAGATGTATTTGAAATTGTAGAATCCTATTTGGGAGTTACTATTTAATTAATTCCTGTATATCATCATCTGTTTCATAATTTAACAATAATAAATTGATAAAAAAGTATCCTGGGTATTACGCACGTGCGCACGAAGAGTATATTCTTATCATGTTGATATATAAAGTTTTTATATAAGAATGATAGGAATAAAGGGTTCGTGTGCGCACGTGCGTGTGTGGGGTGGAGAGTGGTGATAAGTGGAATTATCATTTAATCAAATTATATTATATAATAATAGATTATATAGATACAAATATATGCAAATGTCATAATATGACATGTACAGTCATATTATGAAATTGCTCAATATGATCCAGATGTCATAAATTGTCACCATTACGCATTAAATCAACTACTGTTATTTATCCTGTTTCAAGGCTTTTTGGTATGCTCTCTCATCATTCTTCTTTTTTATTTGAAGTAACCTATAAGCATCATCAATAGATTTTCTAATAGCATCAACATCCGAACTATGAGCATGATATTTTTTTATCTCCTCAAGTTTAGATTGCCTATCTTCATCTAATCTTACCATGATGGCTTTTTTTGACATGATAGTAACTATGTGTTACAAGTTAAATAAATTGATGCTACATGTAACAAATAGTAACTATTGTGAATAGTAACTCTATGTAATATTATGTAATTTTCAGTTACATCTAGCAACATTAATATATTACAAAGAGTTACAATTTGTTACCATGAGTAACGACCAACTCAACGTTATGGTTCGACTTAACGGTGATGATAAGGAACAATTCTTATTTCTAAAAGACCGTTTTATGTCTGAATCATACGCAAATACTGCAAAAATTGCAATTAAAAAATCAATAGAACATATTCAGGGAGAAAATTGTGTTTCCTTAAAAAATCTAAGAGAACACCAGTATTTCATTGAACACATCAAGGACTATCTGGACATTGATTCTGATAGACTTCTCATCCAAAAAATGATCATGATGACATATCAAATGGTCGAGGATGAACGTGATAGAGTAAATCGTTCCAATCACGTTAGAGAAAAACATCAGAATCCCAAAGAGAAGATACCTGAGAAAGAAGAGATCGATGATCAACTTGCTCAGATGATTGGAGGTAAACGGAACGATCCTCCACAATCAGAGGAAGAGATGCTCCAGTTAAGGAGAGCAATGGAAGAAGCTGCAGAAACAGGGTGATAGATTATTTCATCCTGGTCCAACAAAATACATTGGGTCCTGAAAAAACCTAATGGTACTAATTATACTCGATGTGGAAATCCTGTGTTCAATCCTGATAAAATAGAATTCAAATTATTAGGCTCAGAAGCCTTCCCCTCAAAGGATGGTGAATACAAAGAATATATCGAAGAAGGTTATTGTCAACCCTGTATGGCTCTTGCTTGGCTTTATGATGGTCGCAAGGGCTGGGGAACTACTAACCACGCTTATCTGATGTATCGATCATATAATTTTCTGACTTTGTTTGAAAATGATGACATCTGGTATTGTGATCCTGATACCGGGATATGGCGAAATAACACAGTACAGTTCATAAAGAAAGTTTCTCCTTTTGGTACATTCTCGACGAAGGGATACAATGAAACAATTTCAAAATTGAACAGTCTAACCTACGCCGATGATCATGAATGGGATTTCAGAGATGATATTATTCCACTTACAGACGGATGGTGGGATATTGAAACTGAAAAGTTCGTTCCTGAATATACTCCAGATATGTATGTTACTAAAACTTTAGAACGGGAGTACGGTGATCCTGATGTTAATTATAATTGTGATCGTATTCTGAAATTTTTATCTTTCAGTTTAACCAAGCAGGGAGTACAAGATTTCACGGATATGCTGGCTTGTATGCTGCATCCAGAACCACGTAAGATCCTCTTCGTCATTATCGGAGATACGGATATGGGTAAGGGTCAAATGATGGAATTAGTAGATAGGTTATTTGGAAAAGAACACACATGGGAACTTGATTTTGGACAAATCGCTTCAAAGAATTATCACAAGGACTATTTTATTTTTGAAATTCAGGAAAAGAAAGCAGTATTTATTGATGAAGCAGAATATGGACTTGACCAACTAGATATCGTGAAAAGATTGTCTGGCGGTTCTGATAACACGCCAGCCAGAACACTTGGAGGTAAACCTTCACGAATTGAGTTCACTGGACAAATATTACTATTTGGTAATAAACTTCCAACAATAAAATATGATCGTGCATTTTTTAATCGTCTCAAATTCATTGAAGTAAATCCCAACGACGTTCCAGAGCAACATTTCGTTTTGAATATAGCGAAAAAATTCACCGAGGATGAGTTAATAGGTTACATGAGAATGGTCCTTGATCGTCTGAATAAATTTGATTTCAGATCTGAACATAAGGAAACTCGAATTATCAATAATGTAGCTCAATGGTTGAATTACGGGGATATCACAGGTGAATACCCCATATCCAAATCAAACACAAATCCACAAAGCAAACTCGACAATCATCCAGATCTCAACGGACAATACGAGAAAATCAGAGATGATACAATATCGCTGCTATCAACAAGCAGTCAGAGCTGTCCCAAACCAGCTTTGAAATCACAACTGGAGGCTGATTATCCCTCCAAAATTGTTGAACAGGCTATCGATAAAATGCTGAACGACGGCATTGTGATGGTTTCTAAAGATGATCAATTCAAACTGGTGAATTAAATGAAAACACTAGAAAAACAAGAATACAGAATCAGTCGTCAACTGATTGCTCGAGAAAAATACACACTGAAACGCAGTGTAGTTGATCCAGCTCAGATCATAGTTGACGATTGCACTAACAGAACTGGACACGCATCATTCATTGATCGTGGTGAAAACGGATTTGTGATTTATTGTCCTAATTGCAAGCAGATCATGAATATCGCATCGACAGGTGGTAAACTATGATAGAAATCAGAAAATTTGCCGTCTTGGATGGAATAGAACTGAAATACAATACAGAGACAGAGAGATTTGAAAACGTCTCAAACGTACTTGGTTTTTACCATCAGAAAGAAATCACTGACATAGTAAATGAAAATAAAATGGATAAACTCAGATATATAGAATTTGACAATGAATTCTGGTATAAAATAATTTGTGAAGATTATCAATTTGATAATCTAATCTATACTGAAAAATATGTCAAACCAGTTCTCAAAGACGGTATGCCACGGAAAATCGCGATATTTGCTGAGGGACCATTATTCATTCAAAATGACAATGGGACCTTTGTAATAGCACCAAACACAAATGGAGTTAATTAAAATGACAGAACAAGCAACAATAACACAAATAGTACTAACAATACTCGCCTTTATCTCACAAAAAGATAGAGGATTCGAGTACCGATCCAAGAACCAGGATGATAAAATTACTTTCATCTATTTCGCGGAAAAACAAGAAATCGAATTAGGTCGTGACTACACCGTCACAGGCCACTATATCAAGCAAGGTAATTCGATTGATACATTTGCAGCTGAATATGTTGAAACTATCAACAATGTGTCAGATCTACCTGCTGAACAATTCAACAAACAATTTGAGCAGGAGAACATTATTCCCGCTTCGGATGTACTTGACATTGATCAAAATTATATCGACAAGATCAGATCTGTTCTCAACGTAAAAACAGAGGTTGATGATAATGAAATCGAGGCTGCAATCTACAAATGTAATGCCATTGATGCAGATCCAATCGCTGGTGATGTTTATCTCGTTCCTCATTGGGATAAGAGGCAAAATCGATATGTCTTGACTCTTATGCCTTCTAAAGATTATTATCTTCGAAAAGCATCTGAATTTCCAAATTACAACGGATTTCAAGCTGGGGTCACAGTTCAACTGGAAGATGGATCTCTGGAGAATCGACATGGATCTCTGATTTTAGATACAGATAGATTAGTTGGCGGATGGGCTTTGATACGTCTTTCTGACCGTGAAGATTTTTATCACCAAGTAGCCTTGTCCGAATACCACTCTGGACAAAATCAATGGTCCAGCAGAACTGCAACTATGATACGTAAGGTTGCAATTACTCAGGCTCTGCGTGAGGTCTATCCACATTCATTCAGCCAAGTTTATGATGAAGCTGAATTTGAGCGAGAAACTGAAAATGGAGAGTTACAGGAGGTACGCTTCTAATGGCTATAAATCAAGTAACAGTAATCAGACCTTCGATCAACAAAACTGATTTGCCTAAAATCAGCAGTAGACCACTTATAGCGTATTATCGCAACAAGTTTCATGTGATGATTATGAAGCATGAATTTTACAAATTGTTCATGGAGGACGTCCTATAATGTCAGACGTGGAAAAAACGACAGCTGCTCACAAGATCCACCAAGAAGCAGCTGACGAACAGTCGACTGAAACTAATCAGTCATATGATTATTTGAATGCTGACTCAAAAAGTACGTGTTCTCACTGTGGGAGTACTTCTATTTTTAAAACTCCTAGACCTGTTCATATGACGTGTCTAACTTGCGGAACTGTGCAGGATATACCAATTCTTGAACAATCAAACGGAGTTAGTACAACTGATAAAAATGGGAACCGTGATTATATATCACAATCTTATATCACCCCAAATACAGCATTATTAGGGTCAGTAGTCGGTTATTCTGCTGATCATGGTCAGCTAAATCAATTAAACAAATACCAGTATGATAAAAATGTTACTTATCGAACTTATAAGATATTTAGACATGTTTGTTCACAAATTGCCGAAATTAATCAAAATCAGATGTATGATATTTGGGAGGAGTTTCTGAGGATATATGCAAAACAGAAAGATGAGATAACAAATTCAGTATTAACAGTTGCAGCTGTTATGATGTCATACGTCAGACGTAATTCTATTGCTATTAAATACAATAAGATTGTGAGAGTTTTCAAGGAAAATGGCCGCAGGGTTGGAGCAAATAATCTAAGACGGGAAATTAGAGAAAGGAAACTTGAATATTCAATTTCAAGAGCATCCGATTATTTACAAAAATTTGCCTCGATGATTGTTACTGATTCAGTTGTCAAAGAGCGATTTGAGTCCAAAATATATGAATTTGGTCTTCAAAATTATGAGATGTATCTGGTAAGAATTTCTGATAAAATGTTGGATTCAGAATATGTCAGAAAGGACGGAAGCGCACCGCACACCTTGGCTGTAACTTTTCTGTATCTTGCAGATCGTGTTATTGCAAGACGATATGATACAAGACAGGTATTAACGCAGAGAATAATATCTAATGCTTGCGACTCAGCCGAATTTACAATTAGAGATCATATCTATAAAAAATACGGTGATTACTTCAAAGATAATCTGGATGATTATCTCGATTTTTTTAAGGAGATGAATTGAAATGGCAGCAGAAGCAGAAGAAAATAAAACATCAGTCACACATGAAACTCAGTACGTCGTGATCCCATTTGAGGATCAATTCAGGGAAATTGGAAAGACGAGACACGATATTCCTATCTTTGTTGCTAAGCATCTAATAGATAATGTAAAACGAACATTGATCTATTACGGTAGACATCCACCAGCAGATTTTGAACAAGTACCGCATTACGCGCATATCACAGAGCGAACGGCTGAAATGGGTACTGAATTTGTACTCAAGAATAATCCAACCGAAGAAGGACCAGTTCTCTATCAGCCTGTAAAGCAGGTAAATAATGAAGAAAATCAACAACCTGATCCTGAGAAGTTAAAATTTGCGTATGATAAAATACTGAAATCTTTACCTCATTACAAAATGGGGACAATGAAAGAAAAGGCTGATAAAGTTCCAGAAACAGAGTTCAAGGAATTTGAATTTGATAATCAGGCTTTTGAGGCTGTTGAAAAAGAGCCTGTAGACCATTCAGAAATCGAGGTTGGAGTGGAATATTACTTCCGCAAACCTCGTGGAGTCATCCAATATTTTGTCAGATCAAAAATTGAGAGAATACTTGTAGATTGCGATCAACGTAAATTATTAGTCCTCGAATGTTCAGATGAAATAATAGAACAGATCAAGAAGAAAGAAACAAGGCCATTGTACCGTTTTTGGCCACTTCAAAAAGAAGATTGGATTTATACAATTCTCAGTGAGAAATCAGTTGATGAAATCACGAATGAGATGAAATCCAAAATCAAACATAAAATTGATAGTGATCTTACACGACTCGACGGAGTTGGGGAAAAGACAGCTCAAGATCTTAAGGATGCTGGATACAATACTGTATCTGAAATTGCAGCTGCAAATCCGAATCAATTAAAAGAAGTACCTGGTATCGGACAAAAAACTGCAGAATCAATTTTGAAATCAGCTCAACAAATTAGCTCACAATCGGACGAAGAGAAGAGTTCTGATCAGAATAGTACTGGTACTGTCTCAGAAGAAAACGTCCAGCAGGATAAGCAGAAAAAAGGGGATGCTGAGGAAACCTGTGACCATTGCCATGAATCCAAATCTAAATGTGGATCTCAAAAATGTCCAAACTGCAGTACTGATGATCATAAGATGAATCATCCGGGCTGCTGGACTGAGAAAGATATTCAGGCATATTGTGGACAATTTGATTATCAGGAACTTTATCACTGCCAACTTTGTGATAGACGTGATCTATCCAGATATCAGATGGAGGATCTTGACAAAGCTTATTGCAAAGATTGCACGTCAGAAGTAGATCAAACTTATGACAGAGTAAAAGAGAATAATCATTCTGTCGAAGTCTCAGAAAACGACGAGAAGGAAGTTAAAAACTTCATCCGTCATGTTAAAAAACAATCTGCAGATGAGATAGAACATCCAGAGGGAATTCAAACTGAACGAGATATTCGACAAGAAATCAATCTACAAGAACTTGCTGCTGATCTCGAACAGTCAATATTAAAATCTCTGACTGCAATTGATTCATTGAACTACATCCCAGGCTTCCGAACTTATCGCGCCAGCTGGTCCAGCTCAGGTAAAAGAAAGATCATACTGTCAAAGAAATGGCCTCAATATCTGAGCAAGGAGCAAAGGCTAGAACGGGAAGAAATAATCAAGCAGAATAAATCAACTCAACTCGGAGCTGCAAAAATGGGTACTATCATTCATGAGCATCTAGACAGCAGCGATGAATTTGAACAGAACATGCTTGAGCATGGCTGGGAAATCGTGGAAAAAGAGAAGTATATCGAGATCCCATTAGACCACCCCGACGGTGGTTTAATCAAACTTGTGGGCCATGTTGATGCAGTATTTAAGAAAAACGATCAGCAGTTAGTTGTTGATTACAAGACTAGATCCGATTGGGAAATAGAGAATAAGCCTGATTACTACTTTGACAAACTCCAAGGTAATTTTAAGCAGCTTATTGTGTATCAGCATTATTATGATCAGAGTCCTGGAGTACTGATCGAATTTGGTCGAAACAAGGGAGTAGTTGCTCATCAGGTTCAACCATATTCTACTGATCTTTGGTCAAAAAGAAAGGATCATTGGTTTGAACTGGCTACAATTGAGAGTTCAAATGAACTGCCTGAGAAGTGCAGCAATGACCCGAATAATTTCCCCTGCAGCTGGGCAAGGGGCAATAAGAAATGCGAGTTTTTCAATTACTGCTGGGAGGATAATTAGGATGCCTGTATTTTCAATGACTCTTGATGAGGCTCTCGATGAGCTTTCAGATCTAAAAGGTAAATCTGTCAGCGAACTTGATATTTTTGATAAAGCCAAAATTATGACAAAAGTACTGGATCGTAAATTCCATAATACTGAACTGGCTCATAAATTAGTAAAAATTCAAAATCCAGATCATGACTGTACTAAAAGAACATGCAATAGTAATTGTCACAGATTGCTAAAAGCTCGATGTTTCGATTTATTGTATGCACAAGAGGTATTATCATGAAATCAAAAGAAGAAATGCTGCAGTTTCTGGATCAACTGGAAAATCGAGAAATCCGGTTGAAAGGAAAGTATCCTACAAATGGTGAGAAAGTGATGTTTGCTAATATCAGGGTAGTAATAAAGGAATTTTTTAAATTTGCAGAATACAATTCTGAGGCAACAGTATTGGATAAGGAGGACGCCTGAGTATGTATGATTATTGTCACAGTTGTGGAACACTCACAACTACGGTTACCGTCAAGAACGACGATGAGATCTCAAAAAACGAGTTAGCATTGCTCGAATTGTGTATTGATTGTCTACCAGCTGATTTCGAAAGAGAGGAAATAAGACTTAACAAACCACTGGAGCAATTATCGTCCAGTGTTATTTCTTCATCAGAATTAATATTGTGGAGATGTAGTTCCTGTGACCTCTGGTATCAATACTTTATGATAGATGAGAAATCAGGTCAATGTAGAACTTGCAAGGAGGACGCCTGAGATGATTAAACAATCTATAAATGGTGAATGTGATATTAATTGTAAATATCATGTTAAAATTGCTCATGCAGCACAATCCTACTGTTTCAAGAATAAGCGGAAATTGTTGGAATTTGTCTTAGAAGCAGGATATTTTATTAATGTAGAAGTCAGGGAGGACGCCTGAATGTCTAAATCAGCAGTTTATCTAAGATTTACAGGTATTAATTTTGATAATCATTCAAGATTAGTGTACAAGTCTGAAATGTTTAGACATCAATCTAGAATTTCAGACAGATTAGCAATTTCTAATGTTGAAGACAAATATAGTTATTTGTTTTTAATTAAATATTTTGCAAGGATAGATCCACGCTCATATGAAAATTCAACTCTTGTAAACTGGGGTGATCTACCGATTGATGCTGGCTGCTACATGCCCTATTTGAATGAGTATGACGACTACGGAGAAGAATTAGAGATACCAGAAACATTCTGGGAATTTGAGTATCCAAAATATGAGATAAGATTAGTAAACATGGATGTCGTATTTTCTGTATTCTTTGGTGAACACGATATGGAGCATACTCACACGTTGTTACATTTAGGAGGTACTCAATGATGCCTAATTATAGAATTACTAGAAGCAACGGTATCTACAGTATTATCAGGAATAATATCATTGAGCAAAAATTCATCGAATTGGATAATGCTAAGAAACAAATTGATGCCAGACGTAAATGCCATGCATTCAACAGATTGACCGTGGCTGAACCGCAAATAAGTTTTGAAGATCTGCAACATGATCCCATCATTATATTTCATCCGCAGTCAACAGAAATCGGATGGAAAATAGGTCTACTACGTGTATGTAGCAGATGTTACTATATCATTGATGATCAACCAGGCTGCCATAGTTACCAGTTCGATAAACCCCGTATCTTGCATTGGATTGATGTGGGTTCTAATTTTGCAGAGCATTTTCAATATGAACGTCGTAGTCGATTAACAATACATCACAAATCTTGTAATGAAGAGGACATATGGATTGAAGATTGGCAATCTATGAATTAGGAGAAATAGACGATGTTTAAACTAAATGGTTCAGAGGATGATATGCCTTTAGATATTCTTGTAGGTGAGGCTCTCGATGTCTATCGTTCCATTCCTGATAATATAAAAATAATTTGCAGTTATTCGGGTGGTAAGGATAGTACAACTATGGCGATATTGCTTTGTATAGCGATAGAGAAAGGTTTTGTAAACGCTGACCGCTTATTATTCGTTTATGCTGATACATTTCTCGAAATGCCTAATCTTCATCAATTTGCGATCAACTTCCTCAATTTCATAAATAACAAGTATGGCGTACAAACTCAAATAGTTGAACCTGAGGTCAAGAATAGCTTTTGGGTTAGGTTTCTTGGAGAGGGAACGATAGCCTCGAACCCTATAGCGCGATGGTGTGTCAAGCCTTTGAAAGTCAAACCCATTAAAGACTTTTTTCAGACACAGATTAAGGAAAATGAGGAATATATCGTAGCCGTAGGAATTAGGCTCGATGAAAGCTCTACGAGGGAAGAAAAGTATAAGGACGTTTCAGCAATTCCCGAATATAGTTGTGATACACAAGGAGAATGTTTCGCTCCCTTAGAGGATGAAAAAAGAGCCTTTCCTCTCCTAAATTGGAAGAATTGTAATATTTGGGATTTTCTACAATTTAATGAGTATAGCTATCAATTCCCTGTTGAGAAATTAAGAGAAATTTATCTACATCGGGATAATGCTCGTTACGGCTGTTGGAATTGTACGGTTGTAGGTTTAGGTTCACATATTGTAGACGGTCGGGTTTTAGGTGAAGATTTTACCGGATTGGTAGAATGGCGAGAATTACAATATGAGTATAGGTTCGCCGAAAAATCAAAATATCCGGAAGATTGGGTTTACATACTTCGAGAGGAAGGAAAATACAAAGGTCAATATAAACCGTCACGTATAACCGTAAAGGCTCGGAAAAAGTTACTTTCTAAGTTATTGTCAATCCAAGAAGAAATACGATCTAAAGGACATGAGATAACTCTAATCCAAGATGAGGAAATTAAGCTCATTAAGGAATGGTGGACAAAAAGACCGGATGGCGATATTAAAGGTCGCAAGTGGAAATACTACCATGAGATACAGACGAGCCTAAACCAATTTTTCGATGAGGTGTCTAACTAATGAGTAGGAACGGATTTAGGGTATTTGACGAGGACTATCCGTAATCGGAAATGACAATATTCCCACTCTAAGGTAGTATCAAGGTAAATCCCCTTATCGCATACCTCCGTATAACTCGGAGAGGTCAAGTGTTCCCCAGAAATCTCAAATAAGAGATCCAAATTAAACCAGTTTGGGAAACCATGTTCAGCTATCATAACTCGGAACTTTTCTGAGGGGATCTTGGTATCAAAAATTCCGACTTGACATAGTTCATCTTTGTGAAAGTATTTTGGAGGTCTACTGTTTACCTGTCCAATACAGTCAAATTCTCGTAGTTGTCGATAGACGGTATCAGGCTGAACTCCAAAGTAAGAGGCTATTTCTTCTCTATTTGCTGGATTTTTAGCTTCCACTACATAATGATGGTAATCATGAATTTGATTGTAATCATGTTTTTGGGAAGATCCATAGGAGGGTCGGAACTTGGATTTTTCCGACTTATCCGACTTATCCGAGTTAGGGTTATTTGACTTGCTCAAAGTTTAATATCACCGTTTCCAGTGGAAATAGAGGAGGGTCTGGGTTAATCCAAACATATCTCAATTTCTCTTGGCTTTGCGATCCCAAGTATTTTCCTCAAGTGAGAAAATACCGTAACCCTGTATCTTTCATCCTCAATGAGAATGTCAGCCCCAGCAGACTTATTATGATCCTCTGGTATTCTTATACAAAGATTAACAGTGTCTCCAACCTGTAGATCTTTATCCTTTCGGACTTTTTTGGGAATGTAAAATCTGAACCTTTCATCCAGTTTTACTGGCTCAAATTTTTTGGTCATATCCTATTACCCACACCTTCCCTATTAAACTTCTTTCCTACCCATTCATTCCCCTTCTTAATCTCATAAATTGTAGCACCTGCTACTTGAGATTAATTTTCAAACCCTATTTTTACCCCAACTTTGTTTTTGCTAATTTAAGAATGGGGAGAGTTACCCTAAATCAGAGAGGGGAATTACATAGGTATGGGAATTCAATGGCTTTTATCGGATTTATATTGAAGTGTATTTCTGCAACAAAAAGAGGAAAATGTAAGTATAGGTAAAAAGTACCTATGGGACTTTTATACAGGTTTGAGAGATCTCTTAATTATGAGAAAAATTAATTATCTCCTAATCAGTAGTTTTCTACTTATGACTATCTTAATTGGCTCTGTCTTTTTTCAAGCTCATGGTGAATGGACTCCCCATTCTGTCTTTGCAGATATTGAAGAAATTGACTACCATGAGAGAAGTTGGAGAAATGACATTATTGATCCTTACTCCTATTTTGTTGGGAACTTACATGGAGAGTGGTTTGACAACAAAACAGCAATACTGAATTTTACTGGTTCTCAGATGTATATTGAGAATGTCACTGTATCAGAGGTTATAGTTTCATTTATCAATGAAAGAGGTTATACCAGAAATGAAACTTTAATTTACACAGAATGGAGCTTACATCTTAACAATGGATATTTTTATATTTTCATGGATCTCTCCGAATACTATTAGAATTTTGCACTATTCCGTAATATTTCTAATCGATATTGTAAGCGTATAGACGTGTTTCAGATATATTAATTACTATTACCTCTCAATTGGTAATTAGCATGAATAGACGCTACGTTTATTTTGTAATGATTACATCTTTTTTAGTTTTATCTGTTTTTACTCAACAGACCATAACTAATGAGATATTAGACAATCCATCGGAGGAGGGTAACACAAGAATTGAAGGGAAAGATAGAACTAATTCTTCGTATAGTGACGCAACTACGCAAAAATCAGAACTTTCTAACTCTGAACAGCAAATGCAAACTAATACAGTACAAGAGTCATCCAAAATTGAGTACCGGGAAGATACGATTGATACCGATACGTGGTATGAGGGAGAAACTGTAAAGATAGAATATGCCGAGAAAACATCATATCCCAAATCTATAGATTATTCTACTTTTAATGCATTAGATTCCTCTCCTTCTTGTACTGTATCTTTGACATCCACAAGTGACGAACATTATATCGATACAGATCTTTACGGGAATACTTACGTCACAGACAGCGATACTGTGATTGAAAAATATGATCGAAGTTGTAACCTCATTGGATCTGTTGATGTGAGCTCAGAACCAGTGTTATCTCTTTATCCATCTGCGGTTCTTACTGGACTGTCCTATGATTACGGGAATGAGGTTTTATTACTTTCAATGGATGATGGTTCAGGAGGAGGTATTTTAACCAGAACTGACCGCAATCTGAATTTTGACGGATCGTATTACGTGTTGGGAGGGTTTCTCTCTATGGATTATGACAACTACAATGAGAGAATTGTTGCTTTAGAAGATATAGATAATTTTAGGACATATGTTGATAGTGGTTCTACCTATACATCTGAGGACTCTGTTTCCTTTTCAAGTGACTTAGGTTATGATGTCTTCACAAATGAAAATTACATCGCCATATCGTATGGATCACAAGTTAAGATTTGGTTCAACGATGGAACTTATAATGAAAAAACTGATATATCCACGACCAGTGGATTTGGTGTCTGTATGTCAGATTATGAAGTTTTTGTCATCGATGGGACTAATTTAGAAATCTGGGATACAGATGGTAACTCCATTGGAGACATTGATTTTGGTACTACTCTCAGGAGTTGTGCATGGAATGAACAAACTGGATCTCTGGTAGTTTCTGGAACTGGAGAATACTGGATGTTTTATGAGGATGAGATTACAACTATCATTTCAGAATATACCTACCTACCCAATGAACAGACAGACCATATTTTAACATTACCTGTTGAGGATTTAACTTATAGTTATTCTGTCGCCTATACGATGTATGATATGATTAATCCGGATACAGGCCAGATAACTTACAGTATCAATGATGGATTTGACTATATTGTTCAAGATTACAAGCTCAACATGAGTTTTAGTGATACTGCCACATATTCAGCACAAGAATTGAGAATTTATTTTGACATTTATTTTGATGGGGGGAATTATACTGCAGTTATTTACTCCTATGATGGTTCTGGAACGTATAGTTTTAACTCAACAGTTCATTTTGATCAAATACTTAGTTCATCAGCTTGGATTTTGGAAATCAAGAATGTGGTAGTGAATAGTAAAAAAGTAGTGTCAGATCTCAGATCATCCTATAAATACAGTTCTCCGACACAGATTATCCATAAATTAAGTATTGATGTGTTTGATTACAGTATTCCATTAAATGTGTATTCTCCTCTGTCATGGAATATGACTGGAATTACACCTGTAGCTAAATGGAGCTGGGATGACACAAATCAATACTATCGAATAGTTGAGACTAATCCTCTAAAATATGAAATATATTTTCTTTCGGGTGAAGGATACGGAATAGATTATGCTCGTCAGAAACAGATTCTCGCAATTTCTTCAGTTAGTTCGGACTATCTGCAAAGTCCATCTTTCGAATCGGGTTCAAATGACGATTGGACAATATCAGGTGCAGATAGTTCAGCAGTCAATACAAGTATAGTCTCGTCTGGATCCTTCGCCGAACGAGTAGAAACTACATCCAGTTCAACAGTGACAATGACTTTGAATGATCTTGCTCCTGGACAATATATTTTCAGCTGGGATTATTATATTGAAAGTTCAAGTTATTCATCTTTACAACTAGAATATTACGATGATGGAGCTTGGCAATCGGTTAATTTTGACTCAACTGTAACGGATCGATGGCATACACAACATGCCAATATCAATGTTACAAACAGTGATTATTCCAGTCAATTAAGATTTGAATTTTCATCTGGTATTGGAGTAATTTTTATCGATAATAACCAATTAAGTCAATCCAATGCTAAAGTTGAACAAGTAGGGTATAATCATTATCAATTCAATTATCAGATAGTCTCATTAGACAATCGTCTAGATCCTGTCGTTCCAGATGTTTATAGTAATATTACTTTGGGAGATAGAACGGCTCAATCCATTATCAAAGTAAAATCGGGATACTCTAACGATAATGGGATAGTATCTATTGATTGGAAAGCTGGATTTGAAGTCAAAGAATATTATTTGAAAGTTCAGACTTCAACGAATACAACGTACAGTTACTTTACACCACTCCCCAGCAATGCAGATAGCTTTAGTTATGAGACAAATGGACTACAGAACTCGATAAAAAATTATTGGGACTTCTCAGAGAGCACGTTAGACGCATTCACAGATACCACATATTCTCCAGAAAATATT
>Ga0209918_1000305_pt1 | contig 35304 bp, 32 predicted proteins | sample SalPonD_shore_MG_FD_185712 | JGI IMG/M metagenome (GOLD analysis project Ga0209918, IMG submission 185712) | Salt pond soil microbial communities from South San Francisco under conditions of wetland restoration - Salt Pond MetaG... | ecosystem: Environmental > Aquatic > Marine > Intertidal zone... | reverse complement strand
TAACTCATAATTCTTGAGATGGATATAAATGACGATGATTAAATGTGATGGTAAAAAAAGTAAAGCTAATGAAATATTTGCATCCAAAGTAATAAAATGAACGTAAAGAAGCTTAATATTTAAACAGTAATTAGCTTCTTCTGTTAATAGTATTGTAGCTTTTGTAACCGGTTATGATTTAATTCTGCGGTTCCATAACCCCGTGTTCTGTAGGTTTGCCATCCTCGTCAAGATAGACAAAAACAATTTCATCGATTTTGATGATTGTTTCCTTAGAGAATTTGTGCCGAACTTCGCATCGAACGGTGATAGATGTGCGACCAAATTTTACGGTTTCCATCCCAATTTCGATAATATCGCCCAAGCCTGCCGAGCTGACAAAATTTATCTCGGTCATATATTTCGTGACAATATTCCCTTTTCCCAATTGACAACTGACAAAGATTGCAGTTCTTCATCAATCCAGCTTAAAACGGATCCCCCAAATAATGTGCCGTGGGCATTTAAATCCTGGGGTTTAATAAGCTTTCGGCTGTAAAATTTCATAGTGATAATATTAGGTGAATATAAAAGCGGATGATAGATTTAAATCAGGTAATTCGAACCTATTCAAGCAATCATTCGTTCGTAGTTTCAAGTTGAAATATAAGCAGTATAGGAACGAATCGCGGTTGCTTTACCATTGAAAATTAGTTGAATTGCTCTTAAATCCAATTATAGAAGAAGGTATATGTGTCGATTTCTTGCTTATACGGGTAATCCGGTTATAATGAATGATTTGCTTTATGAGCCCGAGCATTCGCTTATTAATCAAAGTTATCACGCCGAGGAAATGGAAGAGCTCCTTAATGGAGATGGTTTTGGCGTGGGATGGTATGTTAAAAAACTGGATCCCGAGCCAGCGCTTTTTAAATCTATAACCCCGGCATGGAATAACAGAAATCCTAAATATTTATCCCCACATATTGCCTCCAGCTGCATTTTTGCTCACGTTAGAGCGGCTAGTGTAGGTGACGTTACCGAACTCAATTGTCACCCGTTCCACTTTGGTAATTTTTTGATGATGCACAATGGAGGTATCGAAGAATTTGAAGAAATTAAGCGTCCCCTGATCGAAAAATTATCCGATGAGCGTTTTGAATGGATACGTGGACAAACGGATTCAGAATATATTTTTGCTTTGTTTTTGGATCAGCTGTTAAGGCAAACACCGAAACCGGCGACCACCGATTTTTGCAATGCTTTTAATGAGACGTTCGAAATATTGGATGCCCTGAAGAGCAAGTATGGCTTAAGAGAAGCTTCGTACCTCAATATGTTAGTTACGGATGGAGATGCTGTTGTGGGGTCGCGCTACGTAACTGATTCCGAAAAAACGCCGCACTCTTTGCATCACTCGGAGGGGATGAAATATGAATGTGAGGATGGGTATTGTTATATGAAGGATACCGACAAGCATCACGAAAAGGCTATACTTGTTGTCTCTGAAAAACTGACCAAACACGATGAAGACTGGAATGACGTTCCTAAAAATAATTTCGTGATCGTGGACGAAAATTTAGACGTCCAATTTGATCCGATCTCTTTTTGAGGGGCATAATCAGTCCAGCGACCCCGGATTCCTTGTATGGAAAAGAAATCCGGGTTATTCTCCATCTGTCGCTTTAGCTGCAATGGATTACGTTAAGAACGTTAATTCAATTTCTGGATTTAAAATTGGATTTTGAGCAGAATTAAATCTCTCCGATCAATATCATCAGGGCAGGCAAAGAGGATGTTTTTTTCTGTCCCCATTTAGGCTAAGTATTCATGGTTGCGAGGAGGTTGTACCCTCGAAATCTGAAGATAGTTCGGGAGTGCAACTCCCTCACAGCACATAAAGAAAAACAACTGAACCCACATAGTAAGTCGTTATGGGAAATTAGTCTAACTAATACGGGCTTCCTGCTCCCCCATTCGCTAAGGTTGCAAGCTGGTGAATTATTCAAGTCTCCATTTTTCCCGACCTTTGAATCGTGAGCCGAGTGTTCGCAGTCAGGAGTTTTGGAGTATTTCTCGGCAGGCTTTTAAATCTTTTTGAGCAGGTTCGTAATCGGGGGCTATTTCCAGGCATTGTTCGAAATAGGAAATGGCCTCTTCGTACTGCTCCAGGTGTTTTAAGATGAAGCCAATATTGTTATAAGCCTCATAAAATTGGGGATCCAGTTCAATAGCCTTTTTATAGCATTGCCCGGCTTCAACCGTATTATTGGATTGCAGGTGATGGTTCCCCAAATTAAAGAAACCCATTGGATCATCAGGTTGAACCTTGGTTATATACTCGAATAATTCTCCGGCTTCTTTGGTTTTATCCGCCAGTTGATAAACGTGAGCCAGATTATTCAGGGCGGGAACATAATCAGGCAGAATATCCAGCGCATCCAGATAATGATTGATAGCTTTTTCTATTTGCTCATTCTCGAAAAAAGTATTTGCGAGGTTAAAATGAGCTTTAAAGTTATCCGGATCTTCATCCAGTGCCTTCTGATAAGCGTGAATAGCTTCATCATATTCGCCAAGAATGTGGTGGCCTACTCCCAAGTCGTTAAGGAGGTTGGCATCATTCGGTGAATCCTTCAGCTTATTTTCAATGTCTTCAATTTTTTTCTTGACTTCTTTCATATCGGTAAAAGGTAAAAAATTCCTTGTTTTACTTCATCAAATATTCTGGGCAAAAATCGATTGTATCTAAGAGGACTGACCTACAAAAAGGAAATAGGACCATAAACCGAGATAAGCGGAATTAACCTGGGTTTTTATGGGAGTAAAATATTTTTTTAATAGGGGGAAAAGGTGCCCGCTAAGATCAACGTGATTCATTTTCATCCACCGTCGAAACCATCCGAAGGGACTAGTATTAAAATCCACTACGGCAATGTAGCCATTGGGATTAAGATCTTTCGAGATTTGCTCGAAAATATGTTGGCTCGGGTAGTCAAACATTGTCAGGGAATAGGAGAATAAAATAAGATCAAATGAAGCCTCATTCATCGATCCATATCCATATTTAAAATTACGAAACTGCACCTGTTCCTGATTTCCGATTTTTTTTCGAGCAACGTCAAGCATATCCTCAGAAAGATCGAGTCCAACGATATGAGCGTTTGGGAAGTGCTGCTTCATTTTTTTGATATTGGTACCCGTTCCGCAACCGATTTCCAAAATCCGCGGTTGATCAGGCATGTTAGTAATCATTTCCAAAATCTTATCCCGCCCGAATAGGAACGTCCAACGGGTAGCATCATAAATATAGGAATGAAACCGATAGTATTTTTCAACACTGTTTGTATGCTCGGTGGTGGTATCGTTTTTTGTCGTTTTCATCATACATCGCATCCTATTGAACTATTCCGAGATGAGTACTTTCATAAGTACCCACGCGGTCATATTGATGAAGGTTTTTAGTTTTCTCCGGAATAAATGTCACATGATCGAATACAAAATCAGGTAGAAAATCGAGAGTTGCTCCAGCCGAGCGAAATAAAATCCGGCTACCAGAGACCGCATTTTTCAGGATTTCCTTCCATTCTTTTGCAAGAGTAACAGGTTTTTTATCGGCCATCCAGTCCTGATGATCCAGTAATACAAAGTGGGAATATTTGCCTGGATTATTCTTCAGGAACTTTAAAAGGGTAGAGGTATGGGTATTTATTTTATCTATATGCTTATGCAATTTGTCGAAATGTTCTTCCCGAAGATAATTGGGGCTGCAACCCAATGTATAAGATCCGGTAATATAAACGCGCCAGAAATAATTATTTTTGAGTGGCAGTTTGGTAAATACCTGTTTCAATGAAGATCGAACAAAATGTAAAAGTCCCCCGCGATAATGATCTTCAATCATCCTCCGCTGTGTTGATGGGACACCGAGCATAGCCATGGTAGCCGGCTGACGAATCAACCATTTTTGGAAAGAGCTCCAAAGCTTTGGTTCAATTTCTTCGAAATGATAGCTTTGCTCTTCCAGCGTATCTGCATTTAGTAATTCTAACATTTGAGGATATAAACCCTTTCGCATGATGCGGTTGCGAATCATGAGTGCAAACTTACCGGAAGTGCCCCTATAATAAAAGCTTGGTAACAAAGAATTAGGCGTAAAATAAGAAATGTTCTTATCCCAATATCTTTGAGCAAAAGGCGGCAACCAAGAGCGAATTTGCTGGTTATATATCATGTTTGCCCCCGGTTTTTTGCCGTCACCGAAGAATTCCCAAAGTAAGGTTTGGTTGCCATGTTTGAACAATGCCATCTTAAGTTCCAACAGGGCATTTTGTGCAGGATTACTATCGACGGAATGTATAATTTGAGGCTTGTCAAGAAGATAGTCCAGCGTATTGTCCCCCGCACTGGTTAGCATCACCACCTTGCTATTAGAATCAAGGTCTAAAAGTTTTCGATCTATTCGGGGATCTTCCCAACTTGTATTGTAAACGAGGTTGTTTGTAACAACCGTTTTAAAAAGCCGGTGCTGTAATTGTTCTACTATGGTTGATATCTTTATCATGTAGATATTAACCTAATACAACCATATGTATTGTATTTGAGTACATTTTAGGATTCGTATTAATAGATCAGACTTCAAAAATTTTAGAACTGTCTTTCGCCGTGAAATTTGTATCTTTCAACTAACTTAAAATAAAGGCTTTTTATTATGGCAGAAGATAACAAGAAAACCGAAGAAAATTCCAATAAGACAATAGAAGAAAAAAAGAAAGCTAAGATTAAATATTACGAAGAGCTTATTGCTCGTTTAAAAAGAGAGCGGCGTGAGCTTCAAGATGAGATGAATAATGAATACCGGGAAGCCCGGCGTTATGTTCGTTTACATCCCGAAGAAGGTGTTTTTTATGCTTTTGTAGGAGGCATTGCCTTAGGATATTTGTTTGGAAAAATCGGTCGTAAAAGCTGATAGTAAAATTACATCTAAATTGAAATTAAAATCGACTAAGCAGAGTAAATTATTGTGAGTATAACTACTGTCAATTCAGATCATTTGGAAGACTTATTCGAGCGTGTTGATGCGCTCAGGGGGTATCTTTGACTACGATCAAAGAAAAGTAAATATAATAGAGTTGCAGGAACAGACTCAGGATCCAGGCTTTTGGGATGATCCTGATGAAGCTCGCAAGATTATGAAGAAGCTGGATCACGAAAAAAATATGGTGGCAAGCTGGGATGAACTGGATGAGCTTCGGGAAAGCATCCAAGTTTATCAGCAATTTATGGAAGAGGGTGAGGAGGTAGAAGATGAGCTTCAGCAAGAAGTCAAGCGCCTGGAGAAAAATCTTGAAGCTCTAGAACTGAAAAATATGTTGAGGGGTGAAGATGATCACCGCGATGCAATAGTGACGTTTAACCCCGGGGCAGGAGGAACCGAAAGCCAGGACTGGGCCGAGATGCTCTACCGGATGTACACGCGCTGGGCCAGCAAAAATGGCTACGATGTTTCTGTAATTGAATATCAGCAGGGAGATGTAGCCGGACTCAAAAGTGCGACGATCCAGGTGGGCGGCGAGTATGCCTATGGCTATTTGAAGGCAGAAAGTGGCGTTCACCGTTTGGTACGGATTTCTCCTTTTGACAGTAACTCACGTCGGCATACTTCATTTTGTTCAGTATTTGTTTCGCCGCTGGTTGATGATACAATCGAAGTCGATATCAACGAGAGCGAGGTAGAGTTGCAGCGCTTTCATTCCAGTGGCGCCGGCGGACAGAATGTGAACAAAGTAGAAACCGGGGTTCGGTTAATCTGGGAAGGAAAACTTTCGGATGGCTCAAAAGAGCGCGTGGTAGCCGAATGCCAGCAGGAACGTTCGCAAATGCAGAACCGGGAAAAAGCAATGGTACTGTTGAAGTCTAAGATCTATGAGTTGGAAAAACAGATCAAAGAGCGTGAAAAGCAGAAATTAGAAGAATCCAAGAGTAAAATTGAGTGGGGATCGCAAATACGATCGTACGTTTTTCATCCCTACAATATGGTAAAAGATCACCGTACCGATTTTGAAACGTCAAATACCGAAGCGGTCATGGATGGGGATATCGATGATTTCATTAACACTTATCTCTTGTCGATTTCTGCTTCCGAAAAAACAGAGTAATGGTAACAGTAGGTATTACCGGGGGCATTGGCAGTGGAAAAACCACGGTCTGTAACATTTGGGAACAATTAGGAGCCTGTGTCTTAAATGCCGATGACTTGGCTAAAGAGATTATGGCTACCAATCCGGAGGTCAAAAGAGAGCTGATAGAGACTTTCGGCTCCCAAACATTTTTAGAAGATGGATCGTTAAATCGGAAATACTTGGCCAACGAAGCCTTTAACAAAGGGCGAGTTAAAGAGTTAAACGCTATCGTTCATCCACGCATACCTAGTGCTGCTGCGCACAAAATGAGGAAGGCCGAGGAGTCGGGAACTTCCGTTTTTGTTTATGAAGCTGCACTTTTACTGGAAAATCTGGAACCCGGTGATTTAGATTACATCGTACTGGTTTTGGCAGATAAAGAACGTCGCCTGAAACGGGTACAACAGCGCGATGACAGCACATTATCGGATATTGAGCAGCGGATGGAGAAACAACGGGATTTCGAGAAAGCTATAGAGCATGTTGATTATGTTATCCGTAACAATGGGACGCTCGAGGAACTTAAAAAGAAAGCTGAAGTTATATATCAAAATTTTTTACCTTTAAGTGAGAATAATGAAAATTATTTTCATTAAAGTGAAAATTTTTCATAACTGACTAACTTCACCAACAGAGGGAACTGTATGGTTGATCGAAAGAACAGATTAATAACACTAGAAGAATATATAATCCAGGCTCAAAATAAGTTTCCTGGAGCTACGGGAGAGCTTTCTCAGTTATTGAGAGATATTGGTTTGGCTGCAAAGATCATATCAAGAGAGGTTAATAAGGCCGGGATCACTAATATCTTAGGAGAAGATGGTTCTACGAATGTGCACGGCGAATCGGTAAAGAAACTGGATCTTTTTGCGGACAAGCAGTTGATTTCGGCACTGAATCGATCTGACATTACCTGCATGGTTATTTCTGAAGAGAATGACGGAATCGTGGAATTAGATAACGATGGGGGCAAATATATTGTCTATTTAGATCCGCTGGACGGCTCATCAAATATAGATGTAAATGTATCGATTGGGAGCATCTTTTCTATCTATATGCGGGAAAATGTGGATACTGATGTTCTCTCGGAGGAGGATGCTTTACAACCCGGGGTCAAACAAGTGGCAGCCGGTTATGTGCTTTATGGATCCAGCACGTTAATGGCTTATACCACGGGGCTTGGGGTTTCTGTTTTCACCCTGGATCCGAGCATTGGAGAATTTATCCTTTCTGAGGAGGACGTAAAAATTCCCGAATTCGGCACTATTTATAGTGTTAATGAAGGGAGTTACCATTCTTGGGACCAAGGTCTAAAAAAATACGTCAAATATTGCCAGGTAGAGGATTCGGCAACCCAGCGTCCTTATAAAGCTCGTTATATTGGATCAATGGTAGCCGATGTACATCGTACGCTTATAACCGGCGGTATATTTATTTATCCGGATAGCAGCTTATATCCCAGCGGTAAACTTCGATTGATGTATGAGTGTAATCCGTTGAGTTTCTTGATCGAGCAGGCTGGGGGGATGGCGATTGATGGGGAAGGAAGGATCTTAGAGATCCAGCCAGAAGCAATACATCAGCGTACGCCTATTTATATAGGTTCAAAACAGAATGTGTTGAAGGTTAAAGAATTTCTGGACGAATATGCCGGAGAAGAGAAGGCTAAAGCAACGTTGTCGTAGCGAATATGATTTGAAGGACTATGTTCTCCCCCCGCTCTATCAAGCGTGGACGCTTGATGTAGCTAAAGGCAGTTAATTGTTTAGCACGAGCGTCCGCTTGTGCCTTATCTGTAACCTGCTGCCCTGATATAAAATCCTTCTAAAAGCTTACTTTCATCCCTTCCGATATATCGTGCGAAACGCAGTAACCACCATTTGTCTCGATAACATATTTGGCGGGCTCTCCAGAAGGCAGATTCTTCTCAGAAAAAGGCTGAGCATTATGATGAATCCGCACGATCTTATAATCTGTATTCACGAAAATAATGTCCAGTGGTAAGGGCGTATTAGCCATCCAAAAACTCCGTTGTTCACTCTTGTCAAAAATAAAGAGCATCCCTTTGGATTCGGCCAGATCACGCACATCCATTAAACCTTCGCTACGCTCAGACTCATCGTCAGCCACGGCTGCATCTATAGTTGATACAGTATCCCCATTGGCCGTAATAAATGACACGGAACGTACGAATTTGAGTGATCTGCTACGGTCGTTAGTATTTTCCTTTTTCGAATTCTTCTGGTGCTGAGAGCACGCGCTCACCAGCAGGGTTACGGTTATTATTAGAACGAACTTCAAACGTAGTGTCATCTGATGATCCATTAACGTTATAAATAATTGTGTAAGTGCCGGGACTCAAATAAGTTCCGGCTTTGTCATTCTTGCCTTCTTTAATAAGCAAATTCCAGGTAAAAGTATTAAATCCATAATTAGCTTTATCAGACAGTTCTTTAACGGTTTTACCATCCTTATCTTTTACAACAATTGAAATAGTCTGATCTTTCGCGTTTTTATCGCCAACCCAGTACATCCATTTAACTTCTGGTTCAAATACTTTGCGGTAGGGAACACTGCGCTGACCCCATCGATCTGAATAATGAATACCATTCGTTTTTAAGGCCAATATGGTTTGATCCATGTGTTTAGCAACGGTATGCAAGGGGTTTACATCCATTATATAGACGCTGCGCCCGTGCGTTCCCACTACCAAATCATAATCGCGTGGGTGCACTACCATGTCATAGGCGGGTACATTAGGAATACCATTGACCAGGAACCATTGATTGCCATCATTAAAACTGACGTAGGTCCCGGGATCCAGTCCGGCATAGAGCAGGGACGGTATTTTAGGATCCTGGACAATTACGTTGGCTACATTTTCCGGCAAATTTCCTTTAATCGACTGCCAGGAATTACCATAGTCGGTCGTTTTATAGAGATAGGTTTTAAATTCATCAAAGCGATAGCCATTCAGCGAAACGTAAGCCGTACCGGGATCAAAAGGCGAGGCTTGCACTTTACTAACCCAGCGACGTTTTGGGAGATCTTCGGAGACAAGATCCCAAGTGTGACCACCATTACGGCTAACTTGAATATTACCATCGTCGGTACCCGCCCAAATAACGCTAAAATCTATAGGTGATTCTGAGATCGTTGTAATCGTAGAGTAGGGGACATCCCCGTTTGGTAAATCTTTCGTCAAATCCGGACTAATAGTGGCCCAGGTTTTGCCCTGATCTAATGATCGATGGACTTGCTGGGATCCGAAATAGAGGATATCCGGATTATGGTTGCTCATTTCGATTGGGGTATTCCAGTTAAAGCGATATCGATCTTCGCCAATATTTGCTTTAGGCGTAATGCGTTTGGTCGAATGATTGGAACGGTCCACGCGGAAATAATTACCAAATTGAAAACCAGTATAAACAAGATTACTGTTTGTAGGATCAACGACTACATGCATCCCGTCGCCTCCCAAAATTCGCTTCCAGGGATTGCCATCATTTGGTGTGCCCTCAGACGAGCCCATAAATACCCCATTATCCTGTAGTCCACCATAAATATTATAGGGCTTTTCCATATCGACAGCTACATTATAAAACTGTCCGACAGGAACTACGTTGTGATGGATAAAATTTTCGCCTCCATCATGACTTTCATATAAACCACCGTCATTGCCCAGCAGCAGGTGTTGAGAATCAGAAGGATCAATCCACATGGTATGGTGATCTACATGGACTCGTTGATTCTCTGCCATCGGTTTCCACGTTTTCCCCCCATCTGTTGACTTTAGCATCGGGACGCCCATAATATACACGACATCGGGATTGGTAGGCGATATGTGGACTTCCCCGAAGTAATATCCATAAGTATAGATCAGCTGCTCGAGTTTATAGCTGTTCACTTCATTCCAGCTTTGTCCGCCATCGGTCGAACGGAACACCTGGGCTCCTTTGATTGAAGTATTAAATAAAGATTCATTGGCATCCCCGAGATAGTCGGCTAGTGCTTTGGGATCATATTTGCCTTGCTGGACATCTTGCTTAACACTTTCGGCCGTGTATTTTTTAGGGAATCTGTTGCTGTGTAAAAACTTATTCAGTTTATCATTATCAAGCTTCAGGAAATCGTCCCGACTCATTTTTAGAAAATCGGCCTGAGTAAGTTCATCTTTTTTCTTCTCTTTGCGGGTCTTGGTTTCTTTTTGATTATCCAGAAAGGCATATAAAATGTTGGGATTGCTTTGGCTTACATCTATTCCTATTCGTCCAATATAATGCCCTTTCGGAAACCCCTTCATCGATTTATGCCAGGTTTCGCCTCCATCCGTAGAAGCATAAATAGCCGATCCCGGCCCTGCTTCTTTAAAGTCCCAGGCTTGACGGTAACGTTGCCAGGTAGTAGCCCAAAGTTTATTGGGATTTTGAGGATCGATTACCAGATCGATAACGCCGGTGCTGTCGGGAGGAATAAGCGTCTTTTCCCAACTTTGTCCGCCATCAGTTGTTTTATAGACTCCCCGAACGTCATTCATCGAATAAAGAGGCCCCATGCTGGCTACCCACGCAATATCGGGATTGGTAGGATGCGTAACGATTTTGCCAATATGTTGAGAGCCGCGAAGCCCCATAAATTGCCATGTTTTTCCGCCATCCATACTTTTATAAACACCTGCGCCGGCATAGCTTGAACGACTGCTATTTTTTTCGCCTGTACCCACCCAGAGGATATTTTTATCTGCTTTGGAAATGGCAATATCACCGATCGTGAGTGTTCCTCCTGCATGGTCAAAAATAGGCTTCATAGTGTTGCCGCTATTTTCGGTTTTAAAGACACCCCCAGAAGCAAAACCCACATAAAATATTCGTGGCTGATCTGTTTGTACGGCTACATCAGTGACGCGACCGCCCGTTATTACCGGACCTGCATTTCGAACAGGGTATTCCTTGAAAATAGAGTTCTGGCGCATTTGTTGACGGTGTTGAAATGACCGAGCTCTTGCCTCTGATGAAGTGGCAGGTATATTTATTTGCTGGGCATGTAGCGGGAAAGAACCCAGAAAAGCTAAAATTAAAGTCAATACTAATGTAGTACGCATAACGAGTAAATGTAGTTGATGTTAGCCGATAAATTGTAGAACTCTATAATAGAAAAGCCCAGACAAAAGTTTTATGAAAAAATTTAAAAGACAAGTTATAAATTATGTTTTTAAACACAATAGATTGCTAATCTATAAGTTGTTATTTACAGGTATTTACGGTAAATTAACGTGCGTTAAGTGAGCGCCGAAAGGTCCTCACTTTTTTTTGTACCTGATATTTAGCAAAGCCGTGCAAAACAAAGTAATACAAAAGATTTCTGAACTTGCAGAATCGGTCCTTGCGACGACCGATTTTTTTCTTGTTGATGTTGAGATCAAAGGCAACAAAACGCCTGAGGTTTGGGTGTCGGTTGATGCCGAAGATCGTGGCGTTAACATGGATGAATGTGCCGAAATAAGTAATGAGCTTAGCTTTTTAATGGATGCTCATAATCTTTTTTCGGGAAAATATCGAATAAATGTGTCTTCGCCCGGCCTTAGCAGGCCCTTAGTGGATCGGCGTCAGTATCCCAAGAATGAGGGGCGCAAGGCTAAATGCAAGTATAAGCGCAACGGCGAATACCTAAAGGTAGAAGGCATCTTACAAGATGTAACTGACAACGAAATTGTAATTGAATTAGATGATGAATCCCGGGTCACAATACCTTTTGATGAGCTGGTAGAAACGAAAATTATTCCTTCATTTAAGTAATTCTAAAGCATACAGGAGCCTCTGATGTCAAACGACGTTTCAAAACAAATTATTCAATCTTTTGCTGAAATAGCAAAAGATAAAGACATCGATAAAGATTTATTACTATCGATCTTAGAAGATGTTTTTCGAACCATGATTCGTAAGAAATATGGTTCGGATGATGCATTTGAAGTTATTTTAAATGCAGATCGTGGAGAAATACAGATCCTTCATATCCGGGAAGTAGTGCCGGAAGAAGAGCTGACTGACGAGGTTCAGGAAATTGCCCTGGAAGAGGCAAAGAAATACGACCCGGATTTAGAATTATATGATGAATTTGCACAAGAGCTTCAAATCCAGGACTTCGGCCGGCGTGCTGTAATGATGGCTCGTCAGCAACTTGCACAGCGTATTCGTGAGATCGAGAAGGATAATATTTTTGAAGAATATTCTGATCGTGTAGGAGAAATTGTGCTTGGCGATGTTTATCAGATTCGTAACCGTGAGATCCTGGTAAATCATAACGGGGTAGAGCTCACTCTCCCTAAAAGTGAACAGATTTATAAAGACCGTTACCACAAAGGGGATACGATTCGAGCCGTTGTTAAAGAGGTGAAACGCTATCACGGGAATCCCTCGGTAATTATTTCGCGTACTTCTCCATTATTTCTTGAACGCTTATTCGAAAATGAGATTCCGGAAGTATTTGACGGAATTATCGATTTAGCCCGGATTGCACGTGATCCCGGAGATCGCTCAAAAGTGGCAGTTATCTCGCACGATGAACGGGTCGATCCGGTTGGAGCATGCGTAGGTATGAAGGGAATTCGTATTCATGCCATCGTTCGGGAACTGCAAAATGAGAATATTGATGTCATCAATTATACTGATGATAAGCACGAATTTATTAAACGTGCTTTGCAGCCGGCTAAAGTAATTAGTGTTGATTTAAGTGAAGATGGCAGACACGCAAAAGTGCTGGTCCCGGCTGATGAAGTCTCAAAAGCTATTGGAAAAGGCGGGGTAAATATCAGGCTTGCATCTAAGCTAACTGACTGTGAGATAGATGTTTACCGCGAAGTTGAGGAAGAAGACGATATTGATCTTCAGGAGTTCGAAATTGACTTTGGACCTGAAGTTATTGATATGTTACACGAAATTGGTTGTGATACGGCGCGAGCGGTATTGGAACTTGATGAAGAAGAAATCGTCCGAAGAACGGATGGCAAAATAACCGAAGATGAAGCTGAACGCATTATCGATATTATTGCTTACGAATTTGAAGATGAAGAGGAATGATTGGACTTAAATTTCCAATCACACTGTTTTACCTTATACTAATGTGATATATTAAGACCTTCTGGTTAACAGATAACTCAAGAAAAGCACGATTAGAAATACATTTAACATTTATATGCCCAAGGATAAACCCCAAAGATTATTTAAAGTTGCATCCGAGTTTAATGTATCTACCTCATCTATCGTAGATTTACTTTCGGACGAAGGCTTTGAAATTGCCAACAAGCCAAATTCCAAGATTACGTCTGAAATGTACGAGGTATTGGAAGAGGCGTATGGTGTAGATAAGGCTAAAAGTAAAGAGCACGAGAAGGCAAAAGAGCAATACGAAAGTCGACGGAGCCAAATACGGGCAAGCCGTAACGAAAGTATTTCGGTTGAAGATTATCTGGAACCTCTTGAAGAGGAAATGCCGCTTGAACCTGAGGATGAGGAAGACATAGCCGGATTAAAGCCTCAGGATGAAGCCGAGGAAGAAGTAGATGAAGCAGATGAACAGGAAGAAATCGAAGCAGAAGTAGAGGCAGAACCTGAACAGGAAACCGAAGAACAAGAAGAAAAAGCTGAGGCTGAAGAAGAAGTAGAGGCAAAAGAAAAAGAAGAAACGCAGCCTGAAAAAGAGGAAGAAGAGAAAGAAGAAGCGGTAAAAGCAGAAGAGGAAACTGAGGAAGAAACAGAAGAACAGGAAGAAATTGAAGCAGAAGCAGAAGTAGAAGTAGAAGCAGAACCTGAACAAGAAACCGAAGAACAAGAAGAAAAAGCTGAGGCTGAAGTAGAAGTAGAGGCAAAAGAAAAAGAAGAAACGCAGCCTGAAAAAGAGGAAAAGGTAGCGGCTGAAGCTGAAGAAGAGGTAGAAGAAGAGCCTGAAGAATCTGAAGAATCTGAAGAATCTGAAGAAATGGCTGAGGCCGAAGAAGATGAAGAAGATGAGATTGAAGAGGAAGGCGTGATCCGCGGACGTGCCGGTCGGTTGAAGGGCACAAAAGTTGTTGGTAAGGTTAAAATTGATGAAAATAAGCCCAAACGACGCAAAAAACGCAAGCGCAAAAAGAGTCGATATGACGAGGATGGGCAATCTTCCGATAACAAATCCTCAAAACGTGATAAGAAAAAGAATAAGAAGAAAAAGAAGAAGAAGCGTAAGCGCCGTGGAAGCCGAATCGATGAGGACGAAGTAGAGCAGAAGCTAAAAGAGACGATGCGCAAGATGAAATCGTCTGAAACGGTTGGTAGTAAACGACAGAAGCGACGTCGCCAACGCAGGGAGGAACGAGAAGAGGAAGAGCAGCTACAGGCTGAACTTGAAGAGCTTGAGGGAAATGTAATTGAAGCTACTGAGTTCATTACGGTTAGTGATCTTGCTGAACTTATGGACGTTAAAGCAAATGACATCATCACTACCTGTATGGACCTCGGAATGATGGTATCTATTAACCAGCGGCTTGATGCCAGTACGATTGAGTTGGTAGCCGAGGAATATGGTTATGAAGTAGAATTTGTTGATGCCGATGAAGCTCTTGAAGAAATTGAACTCGAAGAAGATAATCCGGAAGACTTAGAGCCTCGTGCCCCGATTATTACAGTGATGGGCCATGTTGACCACGGTAAAACTTCTTTACTGGACTATATTCGTAAGTCGAAAGTTGCAGCGGGAGAAGCTGGTGGCATTACCCAGCACGTTGGCGCTTATGAAGTTGAAATGGAAGACGGGCGACGAATTACCTTCTTGGATACACCGGGACACGAAGCGTTCACCGCTATGCGTTCGCGTGGGGCCCAGGCAACAGATATTGTAATTTTGGTTGTAGCTGCTGATGATGCCGTGATGCCGCAGACAATTGAGGCGATTAACCATGCCAAAGCGGCTGGTGTGTCTATAATCGTAGCTATCAATAAGATAGATAAGCCAGGCGCCAATCCTGATAAAATTAAACAACAGCTTGCCGAACATGATGTTATTGTTGAGGAGTATGGTGGCAACAACCAGGCGGCTGAAGTATCGGCTAAAACAGGAGAAGGCATTCAAGAATTGCTCGATAAAGTGCTTATCGAAGCTGAGCTGATGGAATTGAAAGCCAATCCTGATCGACAGGCTGATGGCGTTGTGCTGGAAGCCCGGGTCGATAAAGGCAAGGGCACTGTAGCAAATGTATTGGTTCAGAATGGGACGCTTAAAATTGGGGATCCGTTTGTAGCCGGTGCTTGCTTTGGACGTGTGCGAGCTATGGAAAATGAGTTGGGTAATCGTGTTGAGGAAGCCGGACCATCCGTACCGGTACAGCTTACTGGATTTGACGATATTCCCCAAGCCGGCGATAAGTTGGTAGTCTTGGAAGACGAGAAAAAGGCCAAAGAAATTGCTAACCAACGACAGCAAATACGTCGGGAGCAAGAGCTGCGTAAATCTAAGCATCTCAGTCTTGATGATCTTTCACGACGATTGGCACTCGGAGAGGTTGAAGATCTCAACCTTATTATCAAAGCTGATGTTGATGGCTCGATTGAGGCACTTTCCGGAGCATTGCAAAAACTCAGTAACGAAGAGGTGTCGGTTAACATAATTCATACGGGGGCCGGGGCTATTACTGAATCCGATGTGCTGCTTGCTTCTGCTTCTGATGCTATAATTATTGGATTCCAGGTACGTCCGACAGCCAATGCACGGAAGGTAGCTGAAAATGAAGAAATTGATATCCGGCTCTTTAGCGTGATCTACGATGCCGTTGATGAAGTGAAAGATGCTATGGAAGGCATGCTCTCCCCTGAAATCAGCGAGAAATTCAGTGGGAATGCTGAAGTCAGAGAAATTTTTAAAGTCTCCAAGGTCGGAACGATCGCTGGCTGTTATGTAACGGAAGGCAAGATTAACCGCAATAACCCGGTTCGGGTAGTACGTGATGGTGTCGTTATCTACGATGGTGAGATCGATTCCTTGAAGCGGTATAAAGATGATGTTAAAGAAGTACAATCAGGATATGAATGCGGCCTCAGTATCGTAAATTATAACGATATTAAAGTAGGCGATGTCATAGAGAATTATGAGATTGTTGAACAGAAGCGGAAGCTTGAAGACGTACAAAGTGATAGCTAAGAGCTAGTTTTCTGAATTTTAGAGTCTTTTTCATATGAGTATTCGTACAGAACGATTGAGTGCTGTTATACAGCGGGATCTTGGTAAGATTATCCAAAAAGGTTACCAACGAAGCGGTTCTTTTATTACTGTTACTAAAGTTGATGTTACCGAAGACCTGCTTATCGCTAAGGTCTTTCTTAGTGTGTATGCCCCGGGCAAAGACGAAGATGCGATATTTGCCTATCTTGAGGATCAAAAAGTTAACCTCAGAAAAGAATTGGCCTCTAAAATTCGTCACCAGGTTCGCCGGATACCGGAATTGTATTTTATTAATGATGAGACGGCTGAATACGTCGAAAAAATGGAAAATTTGTTCCAAAAAATTCGCAAAGAACGACAACAGCGCAAGAGCGATTCTGACGAATAGGAGGTCGGGGTTATATGGCAAGAGCGATCCCTTTGGAAGAACTCCCAATTTTTTCCCTGTCTAATCTTCCTGATAAATCTTTCAATTATAAAGATGGGGCTGCCTTTTTAATCAATAAGCCCCAGGGATGGAGTAGTTTTGAAGTTGTTAAACTGATGCGAAAATGCCTGGATCTTAGGAAAATCGGTCATGCAGGTACTCTCGATCCAATGGCTACCGGCCTGTTAATTCTATGTTGCGGGAAAGGGACAAAGTCTATTTCCCAATTTCAGGAAGCAACCAAAAAGTACGTTGGCGAACTTGTATTTGGATCTGCTACTCCCAGCTATGATGCAGAAACCATCCCTGAAAAAAGAGCTCCTTTTAATCATCTGAGTGAGCCAAAAGTTCAAAAGGCATTGGATGAATATTTTATGGGTCAGATTATTCAGCTCCCGCCTATGTATTCTGCCTTAAAGCACAATGGTACGCCTCTGTATAAACTGGCTCGCAAAGGGAAAGAGGTAAAACGGAAACCTCGTCAGATTATCATTCATGATATTGAAATATTGGAATGTAATCTTCCGCGGTTGGAGTTGTATATACACTGTAGCAAGGGAACATATATTCGTTCAATTGCCAAGGATTTGGCTGAAGAACTACAATCGTCGGGACATCTTACTGCATTGAAGCGGACGGCTATTGGCGAATTTACAAGTGATCAGGCTCTAGATGTTGACCAATTAAAGAAGATATTCTTACAAAATGGCTGATTTGGTATTTTTAAAAGATGTCAAACGGGATCCTAATTCAGTAGTAACCGTCGGAACTTTTGACGGCGTTCATGCCGGTCACCGCGCAATAATGGATACCGTCGTAGAAAAAGCAAAAGAGCGCAATGCCCGAAGCATTATTGTTACCTTTGATCCCCATCCCAGAGATATCATTAATCCCGGTGAAACCGGTATCAAGCTTTTGACGACATTACAGGAACGGGCAGAAATTTTAAATGAGCTTGGCATTGACCGGATGGTAGTTATCCCATTTGATCGTGATTTTTCTCTGCTTAGTTCTGAAGAATTTATACGTGATATCATCTATGAAAAGATAGGCGTCAGTGAATTTGTTATAGGGTACGATCATCACTTTGGACGAAATCGCGAAGGGACGATCGAAACGGTTGAACGATTGGGAAAAGAGCTTGGATTTGAATCCTATGTAGTTTCTGAAAAGGAGGTGGGGGAAAAATCAGTAAGCAGTACCATTATCCGGAATGCTATAAGTAAAGATGGCGAGGTAGCGCAGGCTGCCGAATTGTTACAACGCCCTTATCGCCTGAATGGGACTGTGGTGCATGGCGATAAAAGAGGAAAGAAAATTGGGTTCCCCACTGCCAACATAAAACCCGGACACACTAACAAAATTATCCCTAAAGATGGTGTTTATGCTGTAAAAGTACGTGTTAATGGTGAGATGTATGATGGCATGATGAATATAGGCACACGTCCCACTTTCGAAGGCAAAGAAAAAACGCTTGAAGTAAATCTGTTTAAATTTAATCGTAATATTTATGGGAAAGAAGTACAAGTACGCTTTTACGAAAGGATAAGAGACGAAAAAAAATTTGATGGAAAAGAAGCTTTGATAGAGCAGTTGAAACAAGATAAGCAGCAAGCGAATGAGATTCTCGCGGAGTATTAAAATATTGCAAACAATAACATAAACGCTTATCTTTTGAAACTGTAAATTATAGTATATGTAGTAAAGAAAATCAGAAATTAACAAATGGCGATAACGAAAGAACGAAAAGAAGAACTTATTGAAAAGTATGGTGGATCCAAGGAAAATACAGGATCAACCGAAGCTCAGATTGCAATTTTCACTGAGCGAATTAATGACTTAACGGATCATTTGAAAGATCAAACACAAGACCATGCCTCGCGAAGGGGCTTATTAAAGCTGGTAGGGAAACGCAGAAAGCTATTGAATTATCTAAGGGATAATGATATTGAGAAGTATCGCGAGCTTATCAGCGATCTTGGTATTCGTAAGTAGAGCAATACGGGCACGTTCGATGAACGTGCCTTTTTTATTCATATTTGATTGGCCTGTCTCAGTGTTAAATTGATCCTTTTCTGGATTGGTATCTTTGCAAATATGAACAATTCCCTACCGATAGTTATTATCGATATAATTAAATTTGAATTGAATTTGTATTAACATGAAAGAAGATTTTAAAAGTGTAGAATTTGCACCCGGCAAGACTCTGTCTATCGAGACGGGGCGAATCGCAAAACAGGCCGATGGTGCAGTAGTAGTTCGAATGGGCGATACCATGGTACTTTGTACGGCTGTAAGTGCAAAAGAACCGAAGCCAGGACAAGGATTCTTTCCCCTAACTGTAGATTTACGAGAAAGTTTTTCTGCAGGTGGTAAATTCCCAGGAGGATTCATCAAGCGTGAAGGGCGCCCCAACGACAAAGAAATTTTGTCCAGCCGACTGATAGATCGGAGTCTCCGTCCGCTTTTTCCCGATGGATATTTGTGTGAAACACAGATTATTTGCTCTGTACTTTCTTCGGATGGAGAAAATGACGGCGATGTTCTAGGGGGCGTAGGAGCTTCAGCAGCCCTGCACATTTCCGATATTCCTTTTGCCGGACCCATTGCAGAAGTTCGGGTTGGGCGTATTGATGGAGAATTTATCATCAATCCTACGCTCAGCGAAATGGAAAACAGCGACATTGATATGGTCGTTGGTGGTACTGCAGAGAGCGTTTTGATGATTGAGGGAGAGATGGACGAGATCTCCGAGAAAGAAATGCTCGATGCTATTAAAGAAGGTCATAAGGCTATCAAAAAACTTTGTGCTTTCCAGGAAGAGCTTCGTGAAGAGTTTGGTGTTGAAAAGCGAGAGTTTGAGCCAGAACCTGTTGATGAGAAATTAAAAGATCAGGTTCATGAACTTGCTGAAGAAAAGATTCGTGACGTTGTAAATATTGGATTAGGAAAAGAAGACTACGGCGAAAAACTGGATGAAGTTAAAGATTCGGTAGTTGAAGAACTTACGGCCATTGAAGAATACGAGGACGAAGAAGGCACTATTCAGGATATCCTCAGCAAGATTGAGAAGAATGAACTCAGGAATATGATCCTTGAGAAGAAACGCCGCATTGATGGACGTTCACCCGAGGATATTCGCGACATTTGGACCGAAACCGGTTACTTGGCACGTACCCATGGATCTGCAATTTTTACCCGCGGCGAAACACAGGCGCTCGTATCAGTAACGCTTGGTACGAAGAAAGATGCGCAGATGGTGGATACCCTGCTTACCGAAGAAGACAAGTATTTCTATCTACATTACAATTTCCCGCCCTATAGTGTAGGAGAAGCAAGTTACCTTCGTGGACCGGGACGTCGCGAGATCGGACACGGGCATCTGGCGGAAATGGCCATTGCCAAGTTAATGCCCTCTTTTGATGAATTTGGTTATGTGATTCGAGTGATTTCTGATATTACAGAATCCAACGGTTCGTCTTCTATGGCTTCTGTCTGTGGCGGCTCGATGGCCCTAATGGATGCAGGTGTTCCCCTTAAAAAACCGGTTGCCGGAATTGCAATGGGTATGATCGTTGGAGAAGATGAAACGGTTGTTCTGTCTGATATCCGTGGTGAAGAAGACTTCATGGGTGATATGGACTTCAAAACGGCTGGTAGTAGAGATGGCATTACAGCTTGTCAGATGGATATGAAGGTTAGTGGCATCTCTTACGATGTGCTTGAACAAGCACTTGAGCAAGCTCGTCAGGGGCGCAGCCATATTCTTGGTAAAATGGAAGAGACGATTTCCGAACCCAGAGAAAGAATATCTGAATATGCTCCACAATTTTTAAATATGGAGATTGAGGCAGATGATATTGGTTCTGTGATTGGACCGGGCGGTAAAGTTATTCAAACGCTACAGAAAGAAACGAATACCGAAATATGGGTTGAAGAAGATGAGGAGCGAGGTAAAGGAAAAATTACCATTACTGCTGATGATCTTGCCAATGCCGAAGAAGCCAAGAAACGCATCCAGGGAATTGTTGGTCACCTCGAGGAAGGAGCAACTTACCATGGTACAGTCAAAGCTATCAAAGAGTACGGTGCTTTTGTAGAAATCGTACCGGGAAAAGATGGCTTGCTTCACGTCTCGGAAATCAATCACTCGCATGTTGATAATGTAAGTGACGTACTTTCGGTCGGTGATGAGCTGGATGTGAAACTGCTTAAGGTTGAGCATGGCGGCAAACTTCGTCTTTCTCGTAAAGCTCTTTTAGATAAAGACGGCAACGAGAAGTAAGCTAATTACATTTAATAATTACGTATTATTTTTCGCGCCATCTCGTTAATACGAGGTGGCGTTTTGTTTTAACCAAAGTTATAAGGGAATTAAATTCCTAACTCAAAATTTTTTTATGCAAGCAGCTAATAACTCTAAGGAAGTCGATTTTGTCCAGAAAACCGAACTTGATAACGGTTTAAAAATAATCACCGAATATGTTGATAGTGTTCAAAGTGTATCTGTAGGAATCTGGGCTCGAACCGGGAGCCGGAACGAAAAGCAGAAACAATCTGGCGTTACTCATTTTCTGGAACATATGCTTTTTAAGGGTACCGAAAGCCGTTCTTCACTTGATATCGCCATGAGTATGGAATCGGTAGGTGGATATTTGAACGCCTTTACTTCCTCGGAGTACACTTGTTATTATTCTCGTTGTTTGAACACTCAAGTTGAAAGGGCACTGGATGTGCTTTCGGATATGGTACTGCATCCTTCTTTTCCAAAGAAGGAAATCCAGAAAGAGAAGAAAGTAGTTATTGAAGAGATGAAGATGTACCGGGATAGTCCGGATGATTTTTTGTTCGAACATTTTAGTGGACATGTTTTTAAGGGACATCCTCTGGGCCGGCCGGTGCTTGGATATGAGGATACAGTCTCAGCCTTCAGCCGCCGGGATTTATATGACTATATGGACGAGCGTTATCAGCCGTCTAATTTATTGATTTCTGTTGCCGGAAATATGGACCATGATCGGGTAATTGAACTTGTTAGTGAATATTTTGGAGATATTAATGCCAGAGAACCTGTTGAAAACAGCGTAGCATTGCCAGCTTATGAAGCAGGACAGGTAGAAGTTTATAAGCCTATTGAGCAAACTCACTTGATCACTGGCAGACGGGGACTGCATTATAATCATGATGATAAATATAAGCTTCTTTTGGCCAATACGGTTTTGGGAGGGGGGATGAGCTCTCGTTTGCATCAAAACATTCGAGAGAAATTTGGCTATTGCTACTCTATTACAAGCTTTAATCAATCTTACACCGATACCGGTCTTTATGGGATTTACGTAGGGACCGATCAGGAGTATGTGGATCATGTCCGTGAGCTCATCATTAAAGAGTTGAACAAGCTTAAACAAGATCCCATACCTGAGAAAGAATTAGCAGAAGCTAAGGCGCAGCTTAAGGGTAAGCTTATGCTGTCACTGGAGAGTATGAGTAATCGAATGTCGCGGCTTGCAAAAAGTGAAATCTATTTTAATCGTTTTGTTACTATAGATGAGTTAATGCAAAATATTGATGAAGTGAATGCCACCGACGTTCAGGATTTTGCCCAGAGGTTTTTTGATAATGAGATGTTCTCGGAGGCTTTATTACTGCCAGAAGACTCGTAAATAGAATATCACCCGGGTATTAACCGTATTGTTAGGTTTAATTATAGATTTCGAGTCTGATCAGAAATGGTTAGATTCGACCTCTCTGTATTACTGAAAATATTATTAACATAAATTTGTAAGAGAAGAAATGATTTATATCAGTAACCTGTCTGATCATGTAAACGAAGAAGTAACCCTAAAGGGCTGGGTCTATAATTATAGAAGCAGTAAGAATCTGTATTTCCTGGAATTGCGCGATGGTTCCGGACTTTGCCAGTGTGTTGTAGCAAAAGATGATGTTAACGAGGATACGTGGGAAGCTGCAGATTCTCTGCGCCAGGAGAGTTCCCTTGAAGTTACTGGAACAGTTGTTGAAGATGAACGTAGCGTCGGCGGTTATGAGATCCGGGTTTCTGATATCGAAATATATCAGGTTGCAATAGATTATCCGATTACACCTAAAGAGCATGGTGTTGAGTTTTTGATGGAAAACCGTCATCTGTGGCTTCGCAGCCAACGGCAGTGGGCAGCTATGCGTGTTCGAAATGAGATTATTTATGCCATTCATACGTTTTTCCAGGAGCGTGGCTTTATCCAGATGGATGCCCCTATCTTTACGGGTAATGCTGCAGAAGGGACTACCAACCTATTTGAAACCGAGTATTTTGACGATAAAGCATATCTCACTCAGTCAGGCCAGTTATATGGGGAAGCAATGGCCATGGCACATGGCTTGATTTACACATTTGGGCCAACTTTCCGAGCGGAAAAAAGTAAGACGCGTCGTCATCTTACCGAATTTTGGATGATTGAACCGGAAATGGCGTTTTATGATCTGGAAATGGACATGGAGTTAGCCGAAGATTTTATCAAATTTATTGTAGAACGGGTGCTGGTTAGGCGTTCCAAAGAACTCGAAATTTTGGATCGGGATACTGAAAGGCTGCAGAAAACGATAGAAGAAGATTTTCCTCGTATTTCCTATTCCGAAGCTGTGGAGCAATTGCGAAGCGATGAAATGGCTGAGATGCTGGACCAAATGATTGAAGATCGGGAACAAGAATATGCAGATCTTGAGAAAGAGCGGGAAGAAATCGATAAAGAACGAGGACAGGCAAAGAAATGGCGTAAAGCTCAGATCGATCAGCGAATCAAAGATATTGCGGTACGTATGGAACAGATTAAAGAAGATCTGCGAAATATCCCGGAATGGCGAAAATCGGCTCTCAATTTTGAATGGGGCGAAGATTTTGGCGGCAGTGATGAGACGCTTCTTACAATGAAATATGACACGCCTATTTTAGTCCACCGTTATCCTGCTGAGGTTAAAGCGTTTTATATGAAGAGAGATCCAGAGGACGAAAAATTGGCGCTTGCCGTTGACCTGCTGGCTCCGGAGGGGTACGGAGAGATTATCGGTGGTAGCGAGCGAGAAGACGATCTGGAAACGCTTAAAAAACGAATTAAAGAACATAATCTTCCGGAGGATGTCTTTGGCTGGTACCTTGATCTCCGTAAATATGGCTCTGTCCCGCATTCCGGCTTTGGATTGGGACTTGAGCGAACAGTGGCCTGGTTATGCGGACTTGATCACGTTCGAGAGACAATCCCATTTCCTCGCATGATGGGACGACTAACACCTTAATCTAGCTATCAGTTTTCAGCACTCAGCTTTCAGATGGTTCTGACTGAGTGCTGACAGCTGACAACTGACAGCTTCAAATGGCCAAGAAAACCAGCATAGAACTCTATTCTGAAATCCTGAAGGAAATCAAGTCAGGAGATCAGAAGCCTGTATATTTTTTATATGGGGATGAAGAGTTCTTTCTGGACAAGCTGCAAAATGCAGTTGAGTCTATCATCCCGCCGGATCAGAAAGATTTTAATTTTGATTTGCTCTATGGCCGGGATGTGACCCCCGAGAAGGTGCTTTCCATCATTCGAAGTTTTCCGATGATGGCCGAGCAGCGAGTCGTCATCCTTAGGGATTTTAAGGAACTCAATGGCTATGCGGAAAACTCGGCCGGCTATGGTGGTGAGGTGAATGATCTTATTCCATATTTCGAACAGCCTAATCCTACCACGCTCTTTGTCTGTATCGACACAAAGAAGCCTTCCGGACGATCGAAGCTCGGGAAGACCCTCAAGAAAAGCAAGCATGTAGGCTTTCACGAATTCGAAGAAGTGCCCGATTATCGCCTGCCTGACTGGATTATAGCTTGGGTACAAAATCAACATAACAAAAAAATTGAGGCGCCGGCTGCCCAAATGCTGGCCCAATATGTGGGTAATAGTTTACAGTTACTGTCCACAGAAATAGATAAAGTGTGTACTTTTGTGGACATTTCTGAAGTCATCACAGAGAGCCATATAAAAAAAATAATTGGTCTTTATCGCGAATATTCGGTCTTTGAGCTCAAAGATGCCCTATTTTCGCGTAATTTGGATGAGGCCCTGTTTATTGCGGAACAGATGTTGCAACACTCTAAAGCGAACACGGGAGAAATTATTCGTTCCGTTGGGTTCTTTTACAATGTGTTTTCAAACATCTGGCAAATTAGGCGTCTGGCCGGACAGGGTAATACCAAAAAACAAGTTCAAAATACCTTAGGTATCAATAATAATTGGTACTTTAACAAACTCTGGCAAGATGCATCAGCTTTTCAGCTGTCCGAAATGCCCAGAATCTTTGAAGCACTGTTGGATGCCGATCGAGCTTCGAAAGGCTTCTCAACGATGGACCCCTCGACGATCCTTCTCCTGATGATCAAAAGGATCATCAACTAGTACAATATTATTTGTTTGCCGGAGGGTTGATGACTCCTTGAACAGTCAATTGCAATAAAAAGGGGTCAAAAATATGCAAGCTGTCTCTAGAACAGAGCTTCAGGAAATGTCCGATGAGGATTTAATGGAACAATTTCAATCTGGTTATGAGCAAGCCTTTAATCTTTTAGTAAAACGGTACCAGGATAGATTACATAATTTTTTATACCGCTATACGCATAATCATCAGGATTGTGAAGACCTGGTTCAGGAAACCTTTTTCCGTGTGTTTCGAAGTCGCCATTCGTACGAGCGTATAGCCAAATTCTCTACATGGATGTACACTATCGCCATTAATCTGGCTAAAAGTCTCTACAAAAAGAAAAAGCGAATGACCAAGGTGACCATCCACGAAGATCCCAACGATTCTGAGGATCGTCCTATGAAGTTAGAGGATACAGATATCCTGCCCGACGATTCGCTTCATGAAAAAATGTGTATTGATGAGTTGGAAAATGCACTTATGCAACTCAGTGAGGATTTTCGTGAAGTAGTAGTATTGCGGGATATCCAGCAGCTTTCATATGAAGAAATTGCCGAAATTGCAGATCTGCCAATGGGTACGGTCAAGTCGCGTATCAACCGAGGAAGAGCACAACTTCAGGAATTATTAGAAAACTACGTTTATCCTGAAACAATTTCGTCTTAATCGGGTTAGAGAGTAATAGATATAGGTATGAACTTGTACAATAATCTATTACCCTTTAACTATGAAGAAAACAGCATTCGACAGTGACGAGATCCTCACGGATTTCCTGACAGACTATTTGGATGGAAATTTGAACCGGGCCGAGCGCAAATCTTTTGAGGAATATCTGGCAAATAATAAAGATGAGAGAATATTTGCCCAGAAAGTACTTAAAGGAAAAAGAGCACTTACGCGGCTGGCTAATCTAAGAAAAGAATCAACGATCACTTCAGTAGAAGTTTAGATTTAGCCTTTTATTACTTCTGGGTAAGACGTTAGTAAATCACTAACGAATAATTTAATATCCTAAATTAGGATTTAGGATGAGCGAGATTACTATTATGCAATCCTTATATCCTGCTCATCCCATATCCATTCGATGAAAATTATATCTGTTTATTTTTGCAGATATAATTAGTTCTGCGTTGCTAATGGATTTTCATCTACCACTTTTAACCCCTTGAAGTCAGGCTGAAGATTAATTGGTCGTGGGAAAGTAATTACATAAGCATCATTGTGGGCACTACTCATAATTTTCTGGATGCCTTTAGCCTGTTTATATTCATCAAATACTCCGATCATCACCTCATAAAATTTCTTTCTGTGAATGATGAAGATATTTTGTTCAGCATATTCAAGATTATTACCAAGGTGCTCGACGGCTCCAGCTCTGACATCACGAGCGACGTCAAGAAAATAGGTAGCAAAGATTTGTACATAGTCCCCACTGGGAAGTGATTCTGCAAAACCCGTTTCTGGATTTACTTTAACTTTCCTGATTCCTTTTAGCCCTTCCGTAAGTTCTGCTTCAAGGTTATCGGTACGTGCAAGCACCTGATTCAAACGAGCTTTTAACGAATCAGTCTCAGTAGTCCTTTTATCTACAATCTGATCGACCTCTCGTTCTCTTTCCGCTTGGCGCTGGGCAAGTTCATTTAGCCTGCTCTTTAAAACATCAATAGCATCTGCCTGAGCTAAAAAGCGATTATATTCGGAAGGACTGATTTCTACTGGAACGGCTCGCCATGATAGTAGTTTAGAACTTTTTCTCCCAAAATTAATTCGAATTCCTCCGGTTACCATGTTGATAAGATCAGCGCCATAACCCGTTACAACATTATCGGCCGAGTTCGATATCATATGGTATTCATAGTGAGTGAATAGATCTAGCGTGTTGGTAAGCTTGTACGCAATTCCAATACCTGCATTATAACCGAAATTTCGGTTTGTAAATTTTTCATTTGGATCACTATAGCTAAATATATTATAACCAAAACCCGCTGTTAAGTATGGGTTTATCCTATCGGATATCCGATTAACAAAGAAAATTTGATTAAGGTTGATAATATTTTTTAGAGTTAACAAATTCATGTTCGTTTCGAATGGGTCATCTTTCCCTTTTATCTGGGTACGCTGATAGCCGAGTTCGAGCGACCATGTTGGGGTCAGAGCATATTGGATTCCCGCTCCAAATTCAGGTGTATTCTTTGTGTTTGTGCTGAAACTACTTGATAAAAAGTAATCTCCTCGATTTAAATCACCGAGACTGAGTCCCCCGTTGAGTGTAAGACTTAATCGGCGATAATCGTTATAATGATAACTTTGAGAAAAAACACTAGATGCGGTAAGAAGCAGTATAAGACTCAATACTCCCTCTTTGAGGTATAGTTTAAACATGATACTTTCTCCTCTTGAATTGTACTTTTTATTTATTTTAGCCGGATCGTATAATTAATATACCCTCTCTCTCGCTATTAATTTATCCTATCCTTTTTAATAATTTACATAAAATTACTATTAAGTCATATTAAATCTTCTAATTGCGACATAGTTATTTCTATAAATTATGTCATAAGAAATAATACAAAAAGGACAAGCTAAGACAGGATGGTTCTGGTCCTAAATAAAAAGCTTGATTATATAAGGTATTTGTTTAGAACGGGGAAGATATTTTTAGAAATTGAAAATTATCGGCAGATATCTTTGGAGAGCTTTTCTTTTTGGGATGATGTTGTCTCAAATGGATTTGTCGAAGATATCTTTCAGCTTTTGGTTAAACTCCGATATGTCCAATCGTGTAGGGTTAAATGCTTTGCCGGTAAGTTTTTCAAACAGCTCTGTATAACGCTCAAATATTTTCCAGCGGAATTCATCTGGAAGGTCTGGAAGGGTTTGTCCTTCTTTGCCTTGGAAATCGTGATCCATCAGCCATTCGCGTAAAAACTCTTTGGAAAGTTGTTTTTGGGGTTCTCTCTTTTTGAGGCGCTTCTCATATCCATCCGCATAAAAGTAGCGAGAGGAATCTGCCGTGTGCACTTCGTCTATAAGAGTAACTTCTCCATCATAAAGCCCAAACTCATATTTGGTATCCACGAGAATAAGACCCTGTTTTTGGGCAATTTCCTGACCTCGTTCAAAAATCTTAAAAGCTTTTTCACGGATTTCAGCCCAAATATCGGGATCCACAATGCCGCGGTCCAGAATTTCTTCCTCAGAAATATCTTCGTCGTGACCTTCCTCTGCTTTGGTAGCAGGAGTCAAAATTGGTTTTTCGAATTTCTGGTTTTCTTTCATACCATCTGGCAGTTCAACCCCACACAAAGTGCGTTCTCCTGATTTATAAACACGCGCTGCATGCCCGGTTAGGCAGGCTCTTATTACCACTTCTATTGGGATAGGTTCACATTTTTTTGCAATAGTGACATTAGGATGGGGCACATCAATGATATGTGTGGCAACCAGATCATCCACCTTTTCGAATGAAAATGCAGCCAACAAATTCAGAATTTGTCCTTTGTAGGGAATAGCTTGTTTCATAATATGATCAAAAGCGGAAATACGATCGCAGGCAACAATACCTAATTTATTCTTGCCGAGTGAATAAACATCACGAACTTTACCGCGGTAAGGTTCGTCATACCCAGAAACATTGGTTTGGGTGATACAATTATCGAGTGCTTTGGAATCAATATCCGATTTGTTCACGACTATAATAATTTTATTAGGTTCGTATGTTTGTAGAAAATCAGAAAAAGTTTAGAAGAATAGAAATCTGAATTTTAAAAGTATTGGAAATGTAGGGAAAACTCTTTATTTGATGTGGAACTATTTGATGGCAACTTAGCATTGTGTAATTTTAAATTTATAATCAAAGAGACTTCATGACCGATCTGTTCCGAATATCGTATTCGCTCATAAAGCCTTTTTATCAGCGAACTTCCTTTCATCGGTCTGTAATCGATGAAGTGGGAGATGAGCGTTTAAAAGAAGCTTATGCCGAGTGCCGCGAGATTACCCGTTTTCATGCCAAGACGTTTTATATAGCTACACGGTTTCTCCCCAATTACAAGCAACGGGGCATCTTTGCTATTTATGCGCTTTGCCGGTATTTGGATGATTTAGTGGACGAGGCCGAGGATCTCATGGATAAACAGGCGTTAGATAGGCAGGATATTGAATATAGGCTTGATCTTTCGAAGCAAAAGCTTAAAGATACCTACGATGGATTTTCTCAGGATAATGCCATTCTTATTGCCTTTTCTGATGTCCTGAAACGGTTTCATATTCCCATAGAAATGCCTTTTGAACTTATGGAAGGCGTCTGTATAGACCTTTACAAAAATCGTTATCAGACATTTGAGGAGATTTATGATTATTCCTTTAAAGTAGCTTCTATTGTGGGATTGATGACAAGCCAGGTTTTTGGGTACGAGTCACGTGAGGCCCTGGGTTATGCCGTGGATTTGGGTATTGCCATGCAGTTGACCAATATTTTGCGGGATGTAGGCGAAGACTTGCGAAAAAATCGTATTTACCTGCCGAAAGACGATTTAGCAAAGTTTAGCGTTAGCGAGCAGGATTTGTTCGATCATAAATTAACTGAGAATGTTAAAGCCTTGTTGGATTATCAAATTCAGCGAGCCCGGCGATATTACAAGCGCTCCGAAAAGGGCATAACATTGCTTTCAAAAGACAGTCGGTTGCCCGTTTATCTGGCTCTTCAGAACTATAGTCGTATTCTTGATAAAATTGAGCAAAATAACTATAACGTCTTCGATTTTCGTGCCTATCTGAATGCTACGGAAAAGTTATTTATCCTACCTCAGGTTTATTATCAGACGCGAATTGCCAGTTCTTGACAGGTATATTTGTCGCGAAGAGACAAAATAAATAAGCCCTTCTCATTTCGTCATTTACACTAAAGCTTTCGAACTGTTATATTCCATTCAAAATTTAGTGTCGGCATAAACCGAAAAAGGAGTAGAATGGAGAAGAAAACAAAAAAATGGAGAAGTCCCAGTCTTGGTAGAGATATGGAGCTGATAATTTATGGAAACTCAGGGACGCCAATTATCGGGCTTCCAACGAGAGGAGCTACTTGTCATCAGTGGGAAGAATTTGGAATGGTCGATGGCATTTCATTCCAGCTAGAAAACGAATTCAATCAACTGTTTTGCCTTTCCTCGGTGGACAAAGAAGGTCTGTTGAATGAGAATAGCACGCCCAAACAGCGATTGATGCGTCAACTGCAATATGAATCGTATTTGATTGATGAAGTTGTTCCTTTTATAAATGAAGAAAATGATATCAAATATATTATTATAGCTGGTATTGATTTGGGAGGATATCATGCCATTACAGCTGCGCTAAAAAATCCAGCTGTATTTGGAAAGGCTGTTGGAATAAGTGGTATTTACGATATTAAACGGTTTTTGGACGGATTTTATAATGATACTGTGTATTATAATAACCCCGTGGATTTTGTTCCGAATCTTACTAAACAGCCTATGCTTGATAAAATTCGTGATGTGGATTTCCGTTTGGTGAGCTATGAAACTGACCAGCGCAAAAATGACACTCAACGGATGAGCACCGTACTCAGAATGAAATTTATTGAACACAAGCTTGATATTTGGGGCACCGATGGACAGAAGGAATGGGATCTTTGGCCTCAAATGCTAAAAACTCACATTATTTAATTATCAAATATGCCTGACATACAGAAAATTTTGGTCGCCAACCGTGGCGAAATTGCATTACGTGTAATCAGAACCTGCAAAGAAATGGGCAAGCAGACGGTAGCTGTCTATTCCACTCCGGATGCCGACGCTCCCCATGTTTTGCATGCTGATGAATCAGTACATATTGGACAGGCTGCCTCGTCTGAAAGTTATCTGGTAATTAATAAAATTATCCAGGCTGCCAAAGATACTGGAGCTGATGCAATTCATCCCGGATACGGGTTCTTAAGTGAGAATGCGGATTTTTCGAAGCGATGCGATGAAGAAGGGATTATATTCATCGGTCCTAAGCCCAAGGCCATACGGTTAATGGGTGATAAAACAGCGGCCCGGGAGTTGATGAGTAAGGCTGATGTGCCTTTTCCTCCCGGTACAAAGAAGGAGTTGGAAGATATTGAAGAAGCCGAAAAGATTGCTGATGAGATCGGATATCCTGTGCTGGTAAAAGCAGCTGCGGGGGGCGGTGGTAAGGGTATGCGTATTATCGATAAAAAAGAGGATTTCAGATCCGGTATTAAAGGTGCAAAATCAGAGGCGCGAAATGCCTTTGGCGACGATCGGGTTTATATTGAAAAGTACTTAGTGGAACCGCGCCACGTCGAATTCCAGATTATGGCTGATATGCATGGAAATGTATATCATATTTATGATCGAGAGTGCTCTATCCAGCGGCGGCATCAAAAAGTGATTGAGGAAGCTCCTTGCTCTATCATGACCCGGGAATTGCGAGCAGAGATGGCCGAAGCTGCTATTTCTGCTGCTAAAGCTGTTGATTATATAGGAGCCGGAACGATTGAGTTTTTGGTGGATTCGGATCGCAATTTTTATTTCCTGGAAATGAATACACGCCTGCAAGTTGAACATCCGGTTACCGAATTAACAACCGGACTTGACCTCGTTGCTTTACAGGTTTTGGTTGCCGAAGGGAAGGAGTTACCTTTTTCCCAGGAAGAGGTGACCCAAACTGGTCATGCCATTGAATGTCGTATTTATGCCGAGGATCCGCGGGAAAATTTTCTACCCAGCACCGGTAAACTGACCAAGCATCGCATTCCTTCTGGTAATGGGATCCGGGTAGATGCAGGGGTAGAAGAGGGGCAGGCCGTGACAATTGATTACGACCCCATGATCTCCAAATTATGCGCTTATGGGAGGGATCGTCAGCATGCCATTCGACGTATGCTCCGGGCTCTGGATGAGTACGAGATTGCCGGTTGCCGTACAACTATTCCATTTTGCAAATACGTACTTCAGCACGAATCTTTTACCTCGGGGGATTACGACACCCATTTTGTGCCCGATCATTTTAGCGCTGAAAAACTGGATGCTCAAAATCATGATTCAGACGAAGTTAAAGCCTTGGCCGCTGCGCTTCTTAAAAACCTGAATATATCGGAAGAAGATGATTTTTCTTCTCAGCAACCATCGCCAAATGGCATATATTCAAAATGGTGGAACCAGCGTAAGTAAAATAAATACCTGTTTTTAGATCTGACTTTTTTCGTGGCAATAAATAGCCTGCTTATTCTTTACATTGAGTAAGTGTTGATAATTCGTATAAAACTCTAAGTTGTGAATAAAAACGAACAACATCTTTTTAGTCAGCTAAAAAAATTGGATACTGAGCAGCGTAACGCATCCACCAGAGAAATAGATTTGGCAGATTCTTTAGAGATTGCCCGTCTTATTAATAATGAGGACAAAAAAGTGGCCTTCAAAGTAGAGAATAAACTTCCTGAAATAGCTCAGGCAATTGATTTAATTAAGGAAGCCTTTGAGGCGGGGGGGCGGTTGATTTACGCCGGAGCCGGAACTAGTGGCCGGCTCGGTATTCTTGATGCTGCCGAATGTCCGCCTACGTTTGGCTCGGATCCCAGTCAGGTAGTGGGACTTATCGCCGGTGGTAAAGATGCTGTCTTTGAAGCCCAAGAGGGAGCCGAGGATTTTGAAGAAAACGGGCGTCAAGCGTTGCGGAAAATAAAACTGAATTCTAAAGATGTTGTATGTGGATTAGCTGCCAGCGGCCGGACGCCATATGTACATGGAGCTTTGAAAGAAGCCGCCCAAAAGGGTTGTCATACCATTTTTGTAACAACTGTGCCGGGATCCCAAATCACTATTGATGTTGATGTGCTGATCGATATCCCGGTAGGACCAGAGGTTATTATGGGCAGTACACGGATGAAAAGTGCTACTGCCCAGAAGATGGTGCTTAATATGCTAACGACCGGAGCAATGATTCGGGGGGGCAAAGTCTATGAAAATGTAATGGTAGATCTTCAGCTTACTAACCAAAAGCTGGAAGAGCGTTCCAAACGGATTTTGATGATGTTTGCCGATCTTGACTATCAACAGGCAAAAAAATTACTGGATGAGGCCGGGGGACATGTAAAAACAGCATTACTGATGACATTGGGTGATATTGGCAGAAAGGAGGCAAGAAACAGGCTTAAAGAAAACGATGGATTTATTCGTAAAGCATTGAAAGAATTGAATGATTAAGGTTGGTATGAAGACGATCTTCAGTATTATCATCTGGCTGTATTGGGCTGTTTGTATTATCTTTTTTTTCTTTATAGTCGCCTTGTTATATATCGTTACCCTTCCAATTGATCCATATAATCGCATCCCCAATCTGGCCGTGAAAGGATTAGCCTGGACTATGATGAAAGCGAATCCCGGTTGGGCTTTTCACATAAAAGGAGCTGATCCCTCAAAATTCAAAAAGCCGACCATTGTTGTGGCTAATCACCAGAGTTTTCTAGATATGCCACTATCTTATATGTTACCGTGGACCATGAAATGGGTGGCTAAAAAAGACTTATTTCGGATACCTATTTTTGGATGGATTATATCTATGACTGGTCATCTATCGATTGACCGACAAAGCAGTAGTTCGGTAAAAAAGCTGGATAAACTGGTAGAATCCATTCAGTATGGCATTCCCGCAATGATATTTCCCGAAGGAACACGTACCCAGGATGGGAACTTACTGCCCTTTAAAAACGGAGCATTTAAGCTGGCAAAACGGTATAATTTTAACATACTGCCTATCGTTTTGGAGGGAGGATATCAAGCGATGCCCAGAGGCAGTTGGAAAGTAGCGGTGAGACAAAATTTTAAACTCTCAGTTTTAGATCCCATTAATGTTAATGAATTTGATTCAATAAAAGAATTAAAAAGTACTGTTTATTCGTTAATAGGTGAGGAACTGGCAGCATTAAGGACTAATGAACAAACCATCCAAAGAGAATAAACAGTGGCAAATGACAAAAAATATATCGAACTCAAGGGATCAGCGTACCATGTGAGGATGTTAGCTTGTGTGGCTCTAATAGAGCTTCTCATTTTAGGATTGTTTCATTTTTGGCCCGCAAGCAAGTCTTCTGATCACACAGAAAATAAGATAACATTTTCCGAAGATGCCGTTACTGCCAATGATGTTATTATGACCCGCCAGGAAAGTCGGCCGCCACCGCCACCGCGTCCACAAGCGCCCATTCCCGTACCTAATGATAAAATTATCGAGGATAAAATACTTAATTTGGATATCATTAATCCTTCTGATTTTTCTGATTCGTTATCCGAGACGAAAGCAGGTGAACAGGGGAATTCCGATCAGGTTGTTGGCAATCCCCAAACTTCGCCCCAGGTAATTCGTATTGTAGAACCCAATGAGCCTGAGGCTGCTAAAAAAGCGGATATAAAAGCAGAAATATGGGTAAATTTTTTAGTTGCTGAGGATGGCACGGTTGAAGATGCCAATATTTCCAAGATCAAACTGTTTAACAAAAAGACCGGGGAATCCCGTATTGTACAAAGTATTAACTATGGAATAACCGAGGCGACGCTCAAAGCGGCCTTGCAATGGAAATTTCGACCGGCAAAAAATAAGGGAAAACCAGTAAAGGCGTATTCAACCCAGATTTTCACGTATGGATTTAATGATTGATATGACTCAGAAATTAGTATATATTTTGCGCTCTTAAATGGAGAGGTGGCCGAGCGGTCGAAGGCGCACGCTTGGAAAGCGTGTGTACCCCACAAGGGTACCGAGGGTTCGAATCCCTCTCTCTCCGCACTTTAGTTGACAGTTCCTTAGTTTATTTGAGCCTGTTTGAGTTAAAAGCGTAAAATGCGTATTGAAATTAGGGGATAACGCATGTTTTTTGGCATATCCACTTCACAATTCTTCATAGCTGGATAAATTTGAGGATCTGAAACAATAGTGTCCTAAACGTTTTAGGTATTCGAGAAATATAGCATTTCTGTTTTCTCAGAGCATATTTTTTCTCGAGTTTAAAAAAGATCCCCTTGCACACCCACTTCAGGGGGATCGGCTTTGGAT
>Ga0209918_1000303_pt1 | contig 35624 bp, 39 predicted proteins | sample SalPonD_shore_MG_FD_185712 | JGI IMG/M metagenome (GOLD analysis project Ga0209918, IMG submission 185712) | Salt pond soil microbial communities from South San Francisco under conditions of wetland restoration - Salt Pond MetaG... | ecosystem: Environmental > Aquatic > Marine > Intertidal zone... | reverse complement strand
CCCGGGCATGCGGCTACGATGCGCCAATAAGCGGAAGCGACAGGGCTTCCGGGGGAAAGGAAACGACATGCATACCAGACAGGTCGCCCCGCGATGACGGGCATGGTGGTAGCGCCGCACTCCCTGGCGGCCGAAGCGGGTGCGGATATCCTGCGCGAGGGCGGCAACGCCGCGGAGGCGGTGGTGGCCACGGCGGCCGCGCTGGCCGTGGTCTACCCCCACATGACGGGCTTGGGGGGCGACGCCTTCTGGCTGCTCGGCGGCCCGGGCGAGGCGGTGGCGGCCGTCGACGGGTCGGGTTCCACCCCGGCCTCGCTCACGCCGGCCGCGTATGCCGGTCTGAGCGCGATCCCCCACCGCGGCCCCCTGGCGGCCAACACGGTGGCGGGGGCGGTGTCGGCCTGGGCGGCGGCGTTGGAGATCGGCCGCGGCCGGTGGGGCGGGCGCCTGCCCCTGGCGCGGCTGCTCGAGCCGGCGATACACCATGCCGAGTCCGGTTTCGCGGTCAGCGCCAGCCAGGCGCATATCACGGCCGCCAAGCTCGACGAGCTGACCGGCCAGCCCGGTTTTGCGCAGGTCTACCTGGAGGGCGGTCGGGTGCCCGCGGCCGGCAGCACCTGGCGCCAGCCCGCCCTGGCCGCGACGCTGCGCCGCCTGGCCGAGGCCGGGCCGGAGGATTTCTACCGCGGGGCCCTGGCCGATTCCCTGGCCGGCGACCTGGCACGCAGCGGCAGCCCGGTGCGCCGCGAGGACTTGGCGGCCCACCGGGCCGATGTCGGCGAGCCCCTGTCCCTGCGCCTCGGCGGGCTGCTGCCCGCCGGCACGCTGTACACGACCGGGGCCCCGACCCAGGGCCTGGCGACCTTGATGATCCTCGGTCAGTACGCCTACCGTGACGGGGCGCTGGAGCTGACCGAAGAGGCCGATTACGTGCACTTCCTGGTCGAGGCCACGAAGCAGGCCTTCGCCCTGCGCGACGAGTTGATTCGCGACCCGCTCGATATGCAGGACGTCGACCTCGAGGCCCTGCTCAAGCCCCAGGCCCTGCACCGTCAGGCCGGGGTAATCGACATGGCCCGCGCCGTGCCCTGGTCGGCGGGCGGCGAGGCCGACACGACGTGGTTCGGCGCCATCGACGGCGGGGGGCGGGCGGTGAGCGCCATCCAGAGCCTCTACCACGAGTTCGGCAGCGCGGTGGTGCTGCCCGACAGCGGTGTCTGCTGGCAGAACCGCGGTTCGAGCTTTTCCCTGGACCCGCGCCACCCGCGGGCCCTGCGTGCGGGCCGCAAGCCCTTCCACACCCTGTGTCCCTCGCTGCTGCGCCTGGAGGACGGGCGCACCGTGGTGTGCGGCACCATGGGAGGGGACGGTCAGCCGCAGACCCAGGCGGCGGTGCTCAGCCGCTATCTGGCCCGCGGCTGCGGGCCGGCGGCGGCCATCGACGCGCCGCGCTGGCTGCTCGGGCGCACCTGGGGGGCGGCCTCGGACAGCCTGAAGCTGGAGTCGCGCCTGGGTGAGGCACTGGCCGAGACCCTGCGCGGGCGCGGTCACGTGGTCGAGGTCCTGGGCGCGTACGAGGAGACGATGGGCCACGCCGGATTGATTGCACGCGCCGCCGACGGGCGCATCGACGGCGCGGCCGATCCCCGCGGCGACGGCTCGGCGCCGCGGGGCTGAGCCGCGCGCCTAAATAGCTGATCCGAATACCAGTACAGGTGCGGGGTGTGACGATGTTGTCCAGGACACGCAGTGAATACATCCCTGTATGCTCGGCGGCCGCGTCCATGCGGCCGACGGTCCTGGACAACATCATCACACCCCGTTGAACCAGAGTGATCTGGTATTTGGGACTTCTATTTAGTAGAGCGCGCCGGATTTGAGCGCGGCGACGCGCTCGCGCAGGCCGAGGGGGTCGTTGCGGTCGATGTGGTCCTGGAAGGGCAGGCTGCGGTCGTTGTTGGTGAGCTGATAGATCTTGCCCACCCAGTTGTTGATCACCGCCTCGGCGGTGTCGTGCCAGGTGTTGTCCACGTGGGCGGCGAGCAGCGATTCGGGCAGATCGGGCGCGGGCCGGCCGGCGGCCAGCGCATCGATGACCCGTTCCTTGTGTTCTTCCAGTACGGCCTGCGCCGTCGAGGTGAAATAGTTCTCGGGCACCGGCGGGTAGTCCTCGCGCTGGCCGCGGGTAAAGCGCACCACCTCGCGCTTGTACTCCTTGAGCAGGCTGATGAGGTCGTACTCCGGATGGCCCTGGAAGAAGACCAGGCGGAACAGGTCCTCGCTGACGGCCAGGTGCACGCCGGCCTCCTCGCTCTCGACCAGCACGTGTACGCCGGCCTCGTCGAACTGCTCGCGGTCGACCTGGTTGAAGCGCGAGTGGGGAACGTCGAAGCGCGTGTTCACGCCGCTGACCAGCGGGTGCTTGCGGTCGAAGACCCGGTGCGAATACACGCCCCAGCGCTTGAAGCCCAGCGGGCGGCGCTTCTGGCCGTAGCGGAATTCCATCACCGCGTGCGTGGCCAGGCAGGAGCACAGCGTCGAGGTGACGTTCTCGTAGGCCCAGTCGATGACCTCGATGAGCGGCTCCCAGAAGGGCTCGCCCGACAGGTCCGAGCCCTTGACGTTGGCGCCGGTGATGATCAGCGCGTCCAGGCCCTCGCTCTGGAGCTGCTCGAAGGTCTCGTAATGGCGTGCCACGTGGTCGGCCCCCTCGCGCCCGCGCTTGAGCTGCTTGAGCGTGAAGGGGTGCATGTAGAACTGGGCGATCTGGTTGGACTCGCCGACCAGGCGGAAGAACTGGCGCTCGGTGGCCGCCAGGGCCGCATCGGGCATCATGTTCAACAGGCCGATGTGCAACTCGCGGATGTCCTGGTGCACGGCGAGCTCGCCGGGCACGACCGTCTCGCCCTCGTGGCGCAGGCGCTCGAAGGCGGGCAGTTGTGAATTGGCGACCAGGGGCATGGCGTCGTCTTCGTCCGTTGAACCTCGTTCAAGTCTGCCGCATTACGACCGATTCCACCAGGGCCAGGAAATCGTCCTCGGTCTCGACGGCGCCGAGCTCGTCGGTGGTGATGGTATAGCCGTACTGCGCGGCGATGGCCTCGTAGCGCGGAATCCGCGAGTAGAACAGGCGCGGGAACATCCAGCGCACGAAGTCGTCGGGGTCGATGAGCGCGACGTAGGGCAGGTCCTGTTCGCGCATATAGACCTCGAGCTGCTGGTCGAGGAAGGCCTCGCGGTAATACAGCGGCTTGGGATCGGCCTCGGCGCGGCGGATCAGCGCCTGCTCGTCGGCCTCGGTGGCCTTGATGTAGAGGATCAGCGTGTGCTCGTCGAGCACCCGCAGGATCTCAGGGTCGTCGAGCTCGCAGACGCTGCCGCCGGCGTCGTTGACGAAGTGGCGATAGCCGTAGATGGTCTGCGCCTTTTCGATGAACTCCGGCACGTCCAGCATGGTCGCCACCTCGGCCACGCGGTGCAGCTCCTGGCGGCGTTTGAACTCCTTCAGGCCCAGGCCGTCGAGCTCGGGGTTGCCGAGCTTGCCGAGGAAGGTCGACACGGGCTTGAGGTGGTCGACCGTGATGTTGTTGCAGATGTAGATGGAGTCCGACTGCAGCAGGTCGCGCAAAAAGGGCACCTGCATGGCCTGCTGCTTGATGTTGTCGAGGATGGCCTCGTCGAGGTAGCGGGTGCCGATGCGATAGTCGCCCGAGTAGTGGAACCAGTTGCGCTGGCGCAGCCGATTGGCCAGGCGCGTCTTGCCCACCCCGGACATGCCGAGCAGGGTGATGGACTTGTGTTCCCAGTCGCGAAATTCGTCGACGCTCAGTTTCACGGCGCTCTCCCAAGGCCTTTGCCCGGGTATTCTACGTTACCCGGGCCGGCTTGCGCAGTGCCGCGTCGAGGATCGATGAGGAGGGGATGCCGCGGCGGCGCCCCCGCCGCCGCGGCGATGGATCAGGCGCGGTTCACACGCCGCAGGTTCCCGTGTCCCAGCGGAAGAAGCGCGCGTGCGCCCACTTGTGCAGCACGATGCCGAACAGGATACCCATCAGCGTCATGACCGCGGGCACGCGGCCCTGGCCGAGCTGGACGAAGACGATGCTCGGGCAGGCCCCGCAGATGGCCCAGCCGGCGCCGAACAGCATGCTGCCCGGGACGGTGCCCGGCTGCAGGGTCTTGTTGTGGTAGGGCAGGCGCTTTCGCATGAGCGCGAACACCGCGCCGGCGAACGCCACGGCACCGGCGAAGGTGTACAGCAGGCGCAGGTCCGCGAAGATGAACATGCGGTGGACCTGGTCGTAGTCGGCGAACCCGATGCGCGCCAGCGTGGCGCCCATGGCCAGCCCGAACAGGCCGTAGAGCAGGTGAAACTTGAGCGAGCCGGTATTCATCGGGCCAGTACCTCCACGAAGAAGGACACGGCCACGGCCGTGCCGAAAAAGCTCATGGTAGCGATGAGGCTGGCCGTGGCCAGGCGCGAGCAACCGCTCAGGCCGTGGCCGGAGGTGCAGCCGCCGGCCATCTGCGTGCCGAAGCCCACCATCATGCCGCCGAACAGCAGCGCTATCCAACTCTGCACCGGGCCGCCGGCAAAACGCGTATGCAGTGCACTGAGCTCGAAGTGCAGGTGGAAGTTGCCGGCGAACCAGGTGGCGAGAAAACCGCCCAGGAACATGCAGAACAGGAAGATCAGGTGCGCCGTCCAGGGGATGGCCTGGGTCTTGGCGGGCGCGGCGTTCTCGCCGGGCGCCTGCTCGACCTCGTTCAGGCCCATCTCGCCGAACTCGGCCAGGGTGGCGGCCAGGAAGGCGTCGTGCGTGGCCTCCGAGCCGGGTTGGATGTCGGCGGCGGATTTGGCCAGTCGGCGCTCCTCGCGCCAGCCGACCACCTTGGACCAACTGCCCGACACGCCCAGCGGGCGTCCGATGAGCAGGGTGAAGCCGATGGTGACGCCGCCCAGGGCGAGGGCGCCGATCCACCAGGGCCAGTATGCGGTTATGAGTTCCACGTCGGCACTACCTTTGGAAGACTTGGAGGGGGAGGCCGGCCCGGTACGGGGCGCGGCGCGAGCCGCTTAGCGGGCCAGCGGATTGAGCCGGCGCAGCAAACCCAGCACCTCGCCCATGCCGCCGCCGCTGCCTTCGGCCGCCGTGGCGCCGGCCTCGACCTCGGCCGGCCGGCTGGGGGCGGGGCTGGCCTGTTGCGCCGGGGCCTTGGCCATGTGCTCGTGCAACAGGGCGGCGCATTCGGCGTGGCCATTGGCCTCGGCGATGTCCACTGCCGTTTGGCCGCTCTGGTTGCGCGCGTGCGGGCAGCAGCCGGCATCGAGCAGGATCTGCAGGATTTCCAGGTTCCCGACACCGGCGGCGGTCATCAGGGGGGTCGTGCCGTCGCTGCTGGCCACCTGCGTGGAGTCCGAGCGGGTGCGGGCGAAGGACTTCACCATCCCGATGCGGCCCTTGAGGATCGCGTTGAACAGGGCGGTGGCGTTGACCTCTTCCTGGGAGCGTACCGCGGTCTGCAGCTCCTTGCCGTTGGGCAGGAGCCCGAGCGGTACGGGCCGGCCCGACAGGGCGACCTGGAAGCGGGCGCAGCGTTCGAATTGGCCTTCGCAGAAATGCTGCTTCCACAGCTTCAGCGAGGGCTCCATTGCAAACTGGACGTAGAGGTCACAGCTTTCCGAATGCGAACAAGTCACGGTCTTATCCTCTCATCTGGTGGCGTGCCAACGGCTCCGGCAGCCCGCCATTACTTCTTATCCGTTCGTTCTCACATCCGGGTGTGAAATTTATTCCGTCTGGGTCCGTTTTTGTGATGTATAGCACAATTATCGGCGGTCTTGTCACGAAGCTTTAATAGTCCGGCCGGATTCGCCCCTCGCGTGGGCGTCTCTATCGCCTTGATTCGTAAAAGTTAATTTATCGTTATGGCCGCCCCCCGGCCCGCCAGCGGGCATTGGGATGGTCCGGCACCCGCAAAACGCACGAAAAGAGGAGGAAAATCATGCGGCTAATCAGCCACCGGTGGGTCCTGCCAGTCCTGCTGACCGTGACCGCGCTGCCCCAGGCGGCCGGCGCGGCCGGCCTCATCACGGTCAAGCGCATGTCCATGGAGCTGGCGCGCGATATCGCCGACGCCGCCGTGCACGCCTGTCGCCAGCGCGGCTACCAGGTCAGCGCGGTGGTGGTGGACCGCAACGCGGTGCCGCAGGTGGTCATGCGCGACAGCCTGGCCCCGCGCTTCACCCTGGCCATTGCCGAGGACAAGGCCAACGCGGTGGTCCTCTCGGGGGTCGATTCGGGGACGTTTCGAAAGCGACGCGCCGATATCCGGGCGGAGATGAATCAGGTCAAGGGGATACTGATGCTCGACGGTGCCGTGGCCGTCCGTGCGGCCGGTTCCCTGGTCGGCGCGGTGGGGGTCAGCGGCGCGCCGGGCGGCGACAAGGACGCGGCCTGCGCGCGCGCCGGTGTGGCCGCCGTGCGGGACCGGCTCGATTTCGCCCAGTGAGGCGGCCGGGGGCTAGGCGGCGACCTGGTCGCGGCCGCTCTCCTTGGCGCGGTAAAGCGCGGCGTCGGCGGCGGCCAGCAGCGCCTGGGCGTCCCGGCCTTCCTGCAGGGTCGCCAGGCCGATGGAGATGGTCACCCCGGGCAGGGCCTGGCCGTCGTTGTCGACGATGTCCTGGTCTCGTACGGCCTGGCAGAGGCGCTCGGCCACGCCGCGCGCATCCTGCGGGCTGGTGTCGAGCATGATCACCACGAACTCCTCGCCGCCGTAGCGGGCGGCGGTATCCGTGGGACGCAGGTTGGCGCGGATGACGTGGGCGATGGCCTGCAGCGCCTGGTCGCCGGCGAGGTGGCCGTGGCTGTCGTTGTAACGCTTGAAGTGGTCCACGTCGAGCATGATCAGCCCCATCGGCGTGTCGTTCTGGCGGCAGCGATCGGACAGGCGCGCGAGCATCTCGTCGAGCCAGCGCCGGTTGTGCAGGCCGGTGAGCGCGTCCAGGTGCGCGTTCTGTTCGTAGATGCGCCGCTGCTGCTGGCTCTCGACGATGAGCAGGTTGTCGCGCCGCACCCGCTGGGACAGGGTGTACAGCAGGTTGCGCGCCACCGCGTGGGAGCGGTTGATGAGCGACCAGAGCACCGAGCCGTCGATCACCAGCAGCTCGCAGTCGGAATCGGTGATGACGGTGGCCGAGGGCGGGGCCCCCTCGATGATGGACATCTCGCCGAGGCAGCTGCCCGGGCCGAGGTAGGTATGGCGGTTGTCGGTCGAGTCGCTGAGAAAGACCTCGACCCGGCCGGACAGGATGATATAGAGGCGTTCGTTGCGCCGCTCGGGCGTGAGCAGGACCTCGCCGGCCGGCGCGTTTTCCATCCGGCAAAAATCCAACAGCCATTCCAGCGCGTCCGGGCTCTCGCCCCGGAACAAGGGCAGCTCGGCGAGCCGGCGGGTGTCGATGGTGCATCTGGGCTGGGTCATGGTCGATTCTGCAATGGCCCGCCGTGGGTCGGGTTCATCCTCGCGCCCGGTTCGGGTACTGTGCCGGGGCCCTGTCGTCGCCGTATCGCTTTACGCAACTATACAACGGATTTGACACCAGGCCGGCGGCCCATTCTGCCGCCTTGGCCACAAAACCGACGCGACCGGCCGCCCCCTTGGGGCGGGGGCGGCCGGTGGTGGGGCCGGGTCACTGATGGATGCGGTCGCGATCCCGGTCGCGGTCCTGATCGCCGTCTTCGTCCTTGAGGCGATCGCGGTCTGTGTCGCGCAGGCGATCCCGATCCCGATCCGGGTCATGGATGCGATCCCGATCGCGATCGCGATCCTGGTCGCCCGAGCCACCGCCCTTTTGCTTGGATTTTTGCCGGTTGCGCTCGGTGTTCTGGTCGCGGTTGCGGTCGCGGTCCATGTCCATGGCGCGATCGCCCGCGCCGTTCATGGCACCGCCCATGCCGCCGCGCGCGGCCAGGGCCGCGCCACCGAGGCTCGCCAGGACGGCGCCGGCCATCATGGTCAATGCGTCTCTGCGTTTCATGGCGTCACTCCTTCCAGGGCCCTGCCCTGCAACTGTCGGCCAATGATCGGTCTGAGGGTATTGTCCCACTGGGACCTGAATCAGACCTTAACGCAGATCAAGATTGAGTCGGGGCGGGAGGGGTGGGTTCGACGCCGTCGAGGCTGGCCCCGCAGTGCCAGCAGGTCTCGAAGTTGGCAGGGTTGTCCTCGCCGCAGTGGGGACAGGTCACGTGGCCCTCGACCTCGGGGCGGCGTTCGAAGCTGTAGATCACCATGCGCGCCCGGGCGAGGTCGCGCTCGTTGAGCAGCCAGATCTCGGGGTAGGCGTTGGGGAAGGGGATGTCGCCCAGCCCGCCCTGGGCATACTGGTTGAACAGGCGTGCGTCGATGCCCTCGGCGGCCAGCTGGTGCAGCAGCAGGTGGGCCTCCTGGAGATCGGCGGCCTGGTAGAGTCGCAGCATGATCGTCGTCCCGCGGTGCCGTCCCGGCCGGTACCGGGGTCCGGCCGTCCGGTTCAGTCGTCCAGGCGAAAGCCTACCTTGAGCTTGACCTGGAAGTGGGCGACCTCGCCGTCGACCACGTGGCCGCGGGTCTCGACGACCTCGAACCAGTCGAGGTTGTGCAGCGTCTTGCTGGCGCGGGTGACGGCGTTGCGGATGGCCGCATCGACACCCTCGGTCGAGGAACCGACCAGCTCCACCACTTTATAGACGTGCTCTCCCATGTCCTTCCCCCTGTCTGCTTTATCGAACGCTGTCCCAAGGATAGCAGAGCGGCCCGGCCGGCCCCTTAACTATACTGACAGGTATGGCCGAGCCGAGCCAACACGCCGGGGCGGCACCGCGCCCGGCACAGCCCGCCGGGCAGGCGCTGTACCTCGCTATCGACCAGGGCGGTCACGCCAGCCGCGCGATGGTCTATGACGCCCGCGGCGCGGTGGTCGGCGAGGCGGTCCGGCCCATTGAGGTACGCCGGCCCCGGCCCGACTGGGTCGAGCACGACGCCGAGGCGATCGTGGCCTCCATCCAGGGGGCGGTGCAAGCGGTCGCGGGCCAACTGGGCGCGGCCGCGGCCCGGCGCGTGGTGGCGGCCGGACTGGCCACGCAGCGCTCCAATACCGCGTGCTGGGATCGGCTCAGCGGCGGCCCGCTCGCCCCGGTCATCAGCTGGCAGGACCGCCGCGCCCATGCCTGGCTGCGCCGCTTCTGCGGCCGCGAGGACGCGGTGCACCGGGCCACGGGCCTGTTCCTGTCGGCGCATTACGGGGTGAGCAAGCTGCAGTGGTGCCGCGAGCACCTGCCGGCCGTGCAGGCGGCCGCGGCGGCCGGGCGCCTGGCCTGGGGACCGATGACCTCGTTCCTGTTGTACCGCCTGCTGGCCGAGCGGCCCCTGCTGATCGACCCGGCCAACGCCTCGCGCACCCTGCTGCTCAACCTGCGCACGCTCGACTGGGACCCCGAGCTGTTGGCCCTGTTCGGCCTGTCGGCCGAGGCGCTGCCGGCCTGCGTGCCCAGCTGCCACCCCTTCGGCCGCCTGGCCTTCGGGGCGGGCTCGATTCCGCTGCGGGTGGCCACCGGCGACCAGTCCGCCGCGCTGTATGCCTACGGCCGCCCGCGCGCCGATACCGCCTATGTCAATCTGGGCACCGGCGCCTTCATTCAGTTCGGTACCGGCGCGCAGCCGGTCGAGGCCCCACGCCTGTTGAGCGGCATCGTCCTGCACGACGGACGGGCCCCGAGCTACGTGCTCGAGGGCACGGTCAACGGCGCGGCCAGCGCGCTGGTGCGCTACGAACAGGCCTTCGCCATGAGCGAGGCCGAGGCCGAGGCGCGGTACGACGCCTGGCTCGCCGCGCCGGGCGAGCCGCCGCTGTTTCTCAACGGGGTCTCGGGTCTGGGGGCGCCCTATTGGGTGGCCGATTTCCACTCGCGCTTCATCGGCGAGGGCGAGGACTGGCAGAAGCTGGTCGCCATCGGCGAGAGCATCGTGTTCCTGCTGCGCGTGAACCTGGATGCGATCGCCGCGGCGGCGGACACGGCGCCGCGGCGCATCGTGGTGACCGGCGGGCTGGCGGCCGTGGACGGGCTGTGCCAGCGCCTGGCGGACCTGACCGGCCTGCCGGTCGCGCGCCCCGGCGACTGCGAGGCGACCGCGCGCGGGACCGCCTATCTGGTGGCCGGTTGTCCCGAGCGGTGGGGCGAGGGCGAACCCGGCGGCCACGTCCAGCGGGGGTTCCAACCGGCCGAGGCCCCGGCGCTGCACGGGCGCTTCGAGCGCTGGCGCCGCGCCATGGACGCGGCCGTGGCGGGACACTCATAATGGCGGACAAGGGCGCTTGGTTCCGCACGGCGGAGTGAGCGCCTACAGGGACACCCGGCTCAAGGAGGCCCAGCGTGAACGTGCCGCGGCTCATCGCCCATCGCGGTTATCCGCAAAGTTACCCGGAGAACACCTTGCCCAGCCTGGAGGCGGCGCTGCGCCTGGGGGCCTCCAGTGTCGAGTTCGATGTCCAGCTCAGCGGCGACGCCGTGCCGATGGTCATTCACGACGAGACCCTGGACCGGACCACCGACGCCCACGGGCCCGTGGCCGAGTGGCTCTCGGGCGCGCTGGCCGGCGTGGACGCCGGCGAGCCGGCCCGCCTCGGCGCCCGGTTTCGCGCCACCGCGCTGCCGACCCTGGCCGCGGTGGTGGAGCTGCTGTCCGATTGGCCCGGCACGACGGTCTTCGTGGAGCTCAAGCGCGCCAGCCTGGAGCGCTTCGGCGTGAGTCAGGTACTGGGACGGGTGCAGGCGGCGCTGGCGCCCATCGCCCGGCGCTGCGTGATCATCTCCTTCGAGGCCGCCGCCGTGGCGGCCGCCCGCGCGGCGGGTCTGAGCTGCGGCTGGGTGTTCGAGCAGTGGACCGACACCAGCCGGCGCCAGGCCCGGGCGCTGGCGCCGGACTATCTGTTCACCGATTACCGCTGCGTGGCGGGTACGCTGTGGCCGGGGCGCTGGCAGTGGGCCCTGTACGACATCGTCGATCCGCAACTGGCGTTGGACTGGGCCGGGCGCGGCGCGGGATTCATCGAAACCTGGGCGGTGGGCGAGATGCTGGAGCACCCGGTGCTGGGGCGCGGGGCGCGTTATGGCTCACGACTTTGACCTGATCGTCATCGGCGGCGGCATCCACGGCGCGGGCGTGGCCCAGGCCGCGGTCGCCGCGGGCCACCGGGTGCTCGCCGTGGAGCAGGCACCGAGCCTCGCGGCGGGGACCTCCAGCCGGTCGTCCAAGCTCATCCACGGCGGTCTGCGCTACCTGGAGACGGCGCAGCTGCAGCTGGTCGCGCGCTCGCTGCGCGAGCGGGCCCTGCTGCTGCGCCTGGCCCCGGACCTGGTGGCGCTGCGTCCCTTTCACATCCCGGTCTACCGCGAGACGCGCCGCGCGGCCTGGCAGATCGGCGCGGGCCTGAGCCTGTATGCCCTGCTCGGCGGGCTCGGCCAGGCCAATCGCTTCCACCGCCTGCCGCGCCGCCACTGGGACCGCCTCGACGGGCTGCGGACCGACGGTCTGCAGGCGGTGTTTCGTTACTGGGACGCGCAGACCGACGACGCGGCCCTGACCCGCGCCGTCATGGGCTCGGCGCGGAGCCTCGGCGCCGAGCTGCGCCTGGGCACCCGCTGCGTGGGGGCGGAGATCGGCCCCGGGGGTGTGGTGGCGCGCCTGGTCGACACCCAGGCCGGCGCGGACGGGCGCGAACAGGAGGTGACCGCGGCGGCCCTGGTCAACGCCGCCGGGCCCTGGGTCGAGCAGGTATTGGCCGCGATCGCGCCCACGCCGCCCCGCTTGCCTGTTCAATTGGTGCAGGGCACGCACCTGGTGCTGGACGCCGAGCTCAAGGCCGGGATGTATTACCTGGAGGCCCCGGCCGACGGGCGGGCGGTGCTGGCCATGCCGTGGCAGGGCCGTATCCTGCTGGGCACGACCGAGCTGCCCTTCGCGGGCGACCCGGGCGATGTCGCTCCCACCGGCGAGGAGCGGCGTTATCTGTTGGACGTGCTGGGGCATTATTTTCCCGACTGGTACAATCCGCCGCCGCCCCTGGCCGAGGCCTTCGCCGGGCTGCGCGTGCTGCCGGCCGGCTCGGGGCAGCCGTTTTCGCGCCCGCGCGAGACGCGGTTCGTCACCGACGACTCGCCGCGCCCGCGCCTGGTGACCATCTACGGCGGCAAGCTCACCACCTATCGCTGGGCGGCGGCCGCCGCGCTGCACCGCGTGGCCGGCGTGCTGCCGGCGCGCCCCTCCGTGGCCGATACCGCCCGCCTGCCCCTGCGTCCGGACTGAGCGCCGCGCCCGGCGTTTCGGCCGGCGAGGCCTTGCTGGTATAGTGGCGCACCCGATCTGGAACGCCCCGCATGTCGTCCATCCTCCTCAGCTCGTTGCTGCTGCTCGCCGGCCTCGGCGCCGCCGCGCTGGCCTATCGGCGCTATCGCGCCCGGCCCCGTGCGGTGGGGTGGTCCGCGGCCCTGGCCGCCTTGGCCCTGTTCGCGGGGGCGGCCTGGGTGGGCCTGCACGCGCCGTCGCCGGCGCCGAGCGGCAAGGTGAACGGCGAGGTGAACGGCGAGGTGAGCGGGCCGGGCGCGCCGGCCACGGCGCCTGCGGCATCCGCCGCGCCGCCCGCCGCGGCGAACGCCTCGGGCGGGAACCGCTTGCCCTCCAACCGCCAGCTCATGATCCAGCACCTGGGGCAGCTGCAGCAGGAGCTGGAGCAGGCCCGCAAGGACGCGCACAGCGAACACCGGCGCAGCGAGGCCTTGTCGCGCCGGCTCGGCGATCTGGAGGCTCAGGTCAAGGCGCTGTTGGAGCGGATCAAGCGCCAGGGCCGGCGGGCGCACGAGTTGCGCGAACGCCTCCAGCGCGAGTCGCCGCCGGCCGCCCGCAACGCCTCGCGCTGAACGGCGTCAGTTGAAGCGGGCGAGCTCGGGGTCGTTGTTCGCCTGCAGGGGCAGGCCGGTCATGGCGGGGATGTCGCGCAGGCGCGGCATGCCCGGTTTGATCCCGATCTGTCCGTCGCTCTTGCGCCATACGATGCCGGGCGTGCCGTTGATGTCGAACTTGGCCATCAGGGCGCCGTTGCGCTGGAGTACCTTCTTGTATTTTACCCGTTCGGCGGCGCTGACCTTCACCGTCGGCTGGTGCGGCTGGCCGAAGTGCTGCATGTCGCGGCGGAAGGCCGCCTCGCGGTCCTTGGCGGCGAGCATGGCCACGCCCTTGTCCACGCTGCTCGGGCGCAGCACGGCGACCGGGATCCAGCGCACCTGCAGGCCGTGCGCCTGATAGGGCTGCAGGGCCTTCCAGGCGGCGTGGCAGTAGGGGCAGTTGGCATCGGTGAACACGTACAGCACGCTCTTGGGATTGTGCTGGGTGCCCTCGACGATGTAGGCGCTGTCCTGCAGCTGCTTGAAGGCCGCGCTGTAGTCGGGCTTGGGTACGTACTTGTCGATGTAATCGGCGGTGAGGTTGCGCCCGCCGGCATCGATCAGGGCCCCGCTGATCAGCGTCTGGCCGTCGGCGGTGGTGAACAGCAGGTTGTACTGGCCGCTGTGTTTGACCACCCAGCCGGTCAGGCCCGAGGCGGCCGGGAAGTGGCGCTCGACCTGGAAGCCCGAGGCCACCAGGGACTGGATCGCCTTGGGGTAGTCGGCGGCGCCGGCGCCCGGGGCCGCGAGGGCGCCGACCAGGGTGGCGGCCAGGGTGGTGGCCAGCGCCACGGCGAGCGCCCATCGGGCGGCGACCGGGGGGCGGCCGGGCTTGGCGAATAATCTCATTTGAATCGTACTCCGAGAATGAACAGGCGCGTGGGCCTTGAGGATAGCCTGGGCCGGGGCGCGCCGGCGGCGGCGCGGTTGGCAAACCGGGCATGAGCCCCTGGGTGTGTCCGCTGCGGGCATCGGCCGGGTGGCGGTCGATGCGTTCGGGCCGCCGACGGTGGAACCGGGGGACCTGCGGGAAGTCTACTGAGCCAGGTCCGCCCGTGCAACCGGGCGCCGGCGGCGGGGTCGAATGCAAGGACCGGCCCGGTGGCCATACCGGTTGCTATACTGGCGCCGGTACCAATCGCCTCAATCGTCCGCGGCCGGGCCGCCCCATCCGCCCGGTCGCCCAGCTCGGAGTCGCCCTTCTCATGAGTCAATTGTTCAGTCCCCTCGCACTGCGCGAGCTCACCCTGAAGAACCGCATCGTGGTCTCGCCCATGTGCCAATACTCGGCCGTGGACGGTGTGCCCGGCCCCTGGCACCTGGTGCACCTGGGCAGCCGCGCCGTGGGCGGCGCCTCGCTGGTGTTCACCGAGGCCAGCGCGGTCAGCGCCGAAGGGCGCATCTCGCCGGCCGACACCGGGATCTGGACCGATGCCCAGGCCGAGGCCTGGGCGCCCATGGTCAAGTTCATCCGGGAGCAGGGCGCGGCGGCCGGCATCCAGCTCGCCCACGCCGGTCGCAAGGCCTCGACCGATGCGCCCTGGCGCGGCGGCACGCCGCTGTCCGCACGCGAGGGCGGCTGGCAGCCGGTGGCGCCGAGCGCCCTGGGCTTCTCGCCCAAACACCCCGAGCCCCGTGCCTTGTCGAGCGCGGAGATCGATCAGATCGTCGAGCAGTTCGTCGCGGCCGCCCGGCGCAGCCTCGAGGCCGGCTTCGAGGTGGCCGAGCTGCACATGGCGCACGGCTACCTGCTGCATCAGTTCCTCTCGCCGCTGTCCAATCAGCGCGAGGACGAGTATGGCGGGAGCCTGGACAACCGCATGCGCCTGCCGCTGCGCGTGGCCGAGGCCGTGCGCGAGGTCTGGCCGGAGCGCTGGCCGCTGTTCGTGCGCATCTCCGCCACCGACTGGGTCGAGGGCGGTTGGGACCTGGAACAGTCGCTGGCCCTGGCCGGGCGCCTGCGCGAGGCGGGCGTCGATCTCATCGACTGTTCCAGCGGCGGCGCCGTGCCCGATGCGGCCATCCCGGCCGGGCCGGGCTTCCAGACACCGTTCGCCACCGCGGTGCGCGAGCGCGCCGGCATCGCCAGCGGCGCGGTGGGTTTCATCACCGACCCGGTGCAGGCCGAACAGATCGTCGCCACCGGCCTGTCCGATGTCGTGCTGCTGGCGCGCGAGCTGCTGCGCGATCCCTACTGGCCGCTGCGCGCCGCGCAGCGCCTGGGCGTGGCGCTGAGCTGGCCGGCGCAGTACGAGCGGGCCATGCCGCGGCTGCGCAACTGAGCCGCCGGCCCATCCCTTGAATCCATGCACAACACAGAGAAGACCCACATGAACCGACCCAACCTGTTTCGCACCGCCCTGCTTGCCGGCCTGATCGGCGTGGCCGCCGTGGGCTGTACCAGTACGCCGACCCGGGAGAGCACCGGTCAGTACATCGACAGCAGTGTCGTCACGAGCAAGGTCAAGACCAAGCTGCTCGAAGACTCGGTCACCACGGGCTTCGATATATCGGTCAAGACCTACAAGGGGGTAGTGCAGCTCAGCGGATTCGTCGACAATGCCAAGGAGAAGCGCCGCGCCGAGGAATTGGCCCGCAGCGTCGCCGGCGTCAAGGACGTTCGCAACGACCTGGCGATCAAACCGAAATAGCCGCGCGCCGCGCGAACCGAGGGGGGGATATGGCCGCTCACAACGAGACCCAGAATCTGGCGCTGTTCTGCGACTTCGAGAACATCGCCCTCGGCGTGCGTGACGCCAAGTACGCCGAGTTCGACATCAGCAAGGTTCTCGAGCGGCTGCTGCTCAAGGGCAGCATCGTCGTCAAGAAGGCCTACTGCGACTGGGCGCGCTACAAGGAGTTCAAGGCGCCCATGCACGAGGCCTCGTTCGAGATGATCGAGATCCCCCACGTGCGCCAGTCGGGCAAGAACTCGGCGGACATCCGCATGGTCGTCGATGCCCTGGACCTGTGTTACACCAAGTCCCACGTCGATACCTTCGTTATCATCAGCGGCGATTCGGACTTCTCCCCGCTGGTGAGCAAGCTGCGCGAGAATGACAAGATCGTCATCGGCGTGGGCGTGAAGAACTCCACCTCCGACCTGCTCATCGCCAACTGCGACGAGTTCATCTTCTACGACGACCTGGTGCGCGAGACCGAGGGCAAGCGCCGCCGCCGGCGCAAGCCCGCCGCGAAAAAGGGCGGGGCCAAGCCGAAGGAAGACAAGGAGGAGGAAGACCGCACCCAGGAGGCCTGCGACCTGGTCCTGGAGACGGTCGAGGCCCTGCTCACCGAGCGCGGCGAGGAGGAGACGATCTGGGGCTCGATGGTCAAGCAGGCCCTCAAGCGGCGCAAGCCCGGCTTCAGCGAGGGCTATTACGGTTTTCGCTCCTTCAGCAAGCTGCTCGAGGAGGCGCAGGCCCGCCACCTGCTCGAGCTCGAGCGCGACGAGAAATCCGGCGGCTACATCGTCAAGGGCTACGCCCAGGAAGATTGAGCGCGCCGGCGCCGTTTATTTCTGCACCCACTTGCCCTTGGCGTTCTGATACCACCATCCCTTGGGTGCGTTGGCCACCCAGCGCCGCGCGAAGGTCGCGCGTATCTGCTGCTCCCATTCCGGGTGACCGTTGGCGCGCGCGATCTCGCGGTACAGCGCGTTGCGATCGCTGTTGTCCTGCTCGATGAGCTTGCGCAGGCGGTTGCGCTCGCGCAGCGGCACGGCGCGCGCCTCGCGCAGCGCGATCAGCCCGTCGTTGGTCAGGCCGATGGCCCCGCTGGCGTAGTAGGGCTCGAGTGTCTTCTGGCGGGCCGCCATGGAGGCGGTGAGCCGCTGGATGGCCGGCGAGCTGATCGAAAGATCCGCGCCCGCGTGGGCCGGCGGCACCAGGGCGAACACCAGGCGTATCAGCGGGTTCGGTGCGGCGCGCTCGGCGGGCGGGCTCAGGCGCGAGCTCTGGTCCGGCGCCGGTTTGCTGCCCGGTGCGTTCTGGGGCGTGTTTTGCGGCGCCGGCGGCTGTTTGCCGTAGACGTCCTGGATGATGCGATCGGCGGCCTTCTGCGCGGCGGCGGCCGGGAAATAGACGTTGATGGTGACGCAGGCGATGAGCGCCAGCGGCAGCGCCAGCACGGCGGCGGGTCGCCAGTCCCAGGGTCGGTTGCGCGACATGGTTATCCCCTCGCTCCGGTTGCGGGCATGCAGTGCCTCTACTGTACCACCGGTTCGGTGCTGGCGGTAATACTGGCCAGGCGTGCGACGAGCTCGTGCCAGTCGACCTCGTGGGCGTAGCCGATGATGTCGATGCGCGGCAGGCCGCCGCCCCGGACGATGTAGTAGCCCTGCGGTGCGGGGGCGATGCCGTCCATATCGCAGATCCCGTCGTGCAGGCGGCAGGACAGGCCGAGGCGGTCGTAGGAGAAGGTCTTGAACATCCCGAGCAGGCTGCGCGACAGGGCGCCGGTAATCCCGCCCCCGCCCAGGTTGGTCAGGTTGTCGACGGCCTTCTGGCTGATGCGGTGGCGCGAGTCGTCCCCGGGCGGTGTGGCCAGGCGTGCGTCGAAGGCGACCGGCTTCCAGTCGACCATGTGCAGCTCGCGCACGTAGCCGCCGAGGCGTCCCTGAATCTCGCCGAAGGAGAAGGTGCGCGTGACGCTCGCCAGGTCCAGATCGTTGAGATCGACGTTGGCATAGAGTTGGGGCACGGCGCCGAACAGGTGCTCCAGGCGCAGGCCGCGCAGCGTGAGGCTGCCGTCGAAGGCGCGTACCAGCAGTACGCCCCCGACCCGCAGGGCGCCGTCGTCGTAGGTGACCGAGGGGATGACCCCGGAGAGCTGGCCCGACATGATCGGCCAGCCCAGGGCGTGGGTGAGCGCCGCCATGGACACGGGCGTGAGCACGGCGTCGAAGCGCGAGCCCGGATGCGCCGTGCCGATCGCCGACAGGCGGAAGCGATCGACGTCCAGGGCGCCGTCGAGGATCGCCAGGTGCGCCGCTCGCAGCAGGCGCAGGTCGCGCCCGTGCGCGGCGAGCGCGAGCTCGGCCGGGCCGAGACGTACCCGGTAGAGGTGCCCGCCGTCCCAGCGCAGCTGCGAGTCGGGCGCGTGTTCGCCACTGCGCCAATGCAGGCGGGCGTTGACCCCGTACAGGCCGAAACGTCGATTGCGGTCGTCGACGTTCACATCGAGCGTGCGCAGGTCGACCCGCTGCGCGCCGCCGGCCGTGTAGTCGATGCGCCCCTGGATCTGGCCGTCGGTGTCCAGGGCATCGAAGGCCGTGCCGATCAACAGCGGTTGCAGCCAGGTGCTGTACAGGGCGTCGAGCGCCGAGGGCGCGAGCCGCACGTGCGCCGCTTGCAGCGCGGGCCGCCGGCCCAGTCGCAGGCGCAGGCTCGCCGTGGCCTGCAGCGCCCGGCCCCCGTCTGCGTCCTGGCTCAGGTGCAGGCGCTGGACGTTCAAGTCATTGGCATCGGGCGTGAGCCGGGCCGAGAGCTGCACGGCGGTCTTTGCCGCGGGCAGCGTCCAGCAGGTGTCGATGCACAACGTGCCGCCGCGCGCGGCGAGCGAACCGTCGAGGCGCCAGACGGTCCCGGCGCGGTGTACGCGGGTGTCGAGGTCGAGGTCGAGGTCCTCGCCGGCATCGGTGCCGTCGGCGTTGGAAAAGGCGAGCTTGTCGATGTGCCCGCGCAGGCTGGCGCGGCGATAGGTCAGCTCGCCCCGGTGCAGGCGGCCGGCCAGCGTGGCCTGAAGGTCCAGCCGGCCGGCGCTGGCGTTCAGGCCGTGGGGCCACCAGGGTGTGTCCTCGAGCAGCCCGGCCAGGCGGGCGGCGTCGACCTGCCGCGTGACCACCTGCGCCTGCCAGTCGTTGCCCGCGTACTCGGCCGCGAGCCCGACGCGGCCGCCGGCCACGGCGAGGTCCCGGACCGTCACGCTGAGGCGGCCATCGCCCGGACGGTAGGCGAAGCTGGCCCGGGCGGTGGGCCGATCCAGCCGGGCCCCGTGCAGCTCGAGCGTGCCGTGCGGGCAGGCGATGCGCCTGTCGCCGAGCGTCGCCCCCGCGCAGCTCAGACGGGCATCGCGCAGCTCGCCGAGCCCCGGCAGGTGCAGGCGGTGTGCGCTCAGGCTCAGGTCGGCCCGTTCGCCTCGTCCGAACCGTACCGCCAGGTGCACATCGTCCGCCTGCCAACCCGGCCCGCTCAGCCGCCCCAGGTCGAGTGACCACCGGTGCGTGTCGGGGCCGGCGCGGGCGGCGGCGATCGCCAGGATGGCCGCCGCCGCGGCGGCGAGCAGCGCCGCACGTGCGATCAACGCGCCGGCCGGCGTGCGGTCGTGAACAGGGTGGCGATGTCCAGCCACAGTCCCTCGTCCGTGACCAGCTCAGCGACGCGGCCGAGGTGGCGGGCACGAAACGCCGCCAGTTGCTCGGGCGACAGTGCATCGAGGTAGGCGCGAAAGCCGGTGTTCCATAGGATCTCCCACCAGGTGTCGGCGTCGGGCAGGTGATAGCCGTGTTGCTCCTCGACGGTCTCGACCGACTCGAAGCCGGCGCTCTGCAGCAGGGCGCGGACCGCGGCCGGGTCGGTCAGGCGATACCAGCCCGGTTCGCCGGGCGGCTCGGCGAAGGCGGACAGGTCCTCGGCGAACAGACCGCGCAGCGGCGTAAAGGCGCTTTGGGCGAAACTGGAAAACGCCAGGCGGCCGCCGGGTTTGAGCACGCGGCGCCACTGGCGCAGGGCCGCCGCCATGTCCGGTATGAAGAACAGACCGAAGGCGCAGACCACATGGTCGAAATCGGCGCCGTCGAAGTCGAGGTGCTCGGCATCCATCATCTGCAGCTCGACATTGGCCAGCGACAACTGCTGCACATTGGCGCGGGCACGCTCGAGCATCGCCGCGGACAGGTCGATGCCGTGGACGCGCCCCTCGTCACCGACGGCCCGCGCGGCGGCGGTGGCGGCGGCCCCGGTGCCGGTGGCCGCATCCAGTACCCTGGCCCCTCGTGCCGGTCCCAGCCGTTCGACCAGGCGCTGGGCGCACCGCGCGAACCAGCGCTGCGAGGGGTTGTCGTAGCCCGCGGCGATGAGATCGAACAGGCCGGCCACCTGTCGTTTGTGCGTATCGGGCTCTGGCGTCATGGGTTCGGTATCCGGCGATTGGCGGCACGCGGACTCGTCGGTGGCAAGTACGCGCGAGCGCCGAACGGTGCCCGTGTGCGGCGCTGCGCCCACAGTATAGCGCCGGCGCGCGTGCCGCCATAGCTGGCGCCGGGGAACGCGGGCCGCGCCGGCCTTGTTGCCCGCCGCGCCGGCCAGTAGTATGGGACCGGCTCGACCGTACCGGGCGCAGAGGAGGCGCGCATGGTCTCATCGGATCTGCAGGCGTTCTTGTTCACCTCGCTGGAGGTGATGGCCGCCTTGTTCGTCGTGGCGGCCGGCCTGGCGGTCCTGGCCTTCGTCGTGACCTTCCTCATCGACGTCACGCAGACCCGGCATGCGGTACGGCGCAACTTTCCGGTCATCGGGCGCTTTCGTTATCTGTTCGAACACCTGGGCGAGTTCTTTCGCCAGTATTTCTTCGCCATGGATCGCGAAGAGCTGCCGTTCAACCGCGCCCAGCGCGGCTGGGTCTATCGGGCAGGCAAGGACCTGGACAATACCACCGCGTTCGGCTCCACGCGCGACCTGCGCCGCTCCGGCACGGTCCTGTTCGTCAATTGCGCGTTCCCGACGCTGGACGAGGACGCCGTCCCGCCCCAGCACCTGACCATCGGCCCCTACAGCCGCCAACCCTACGTGACCGAGTCCATGTTCAACATCTCGGCCATGAGCTTCGGGGCGATCTCGCGCCCGGCCGTGCAGGCGCTGTCGCGCGGGGCGCGGATGGCCGGTTGTTGGCTCAACACCGGCGAGGGCGGACTGAGTTCCTATCACCTGGAGGGCGGCTGCGATCTCGTGTTCCAGATCGGCACCGCCAAGTACGGCGTGCGCGACATGCTCGGCCAGCTCGATGACGAGCGCCTGCGCCGCGTCGCCTCCTACGAGCCGGTGCGCATGTTCGAGCTCAAGCTCAGTCAGGGCGCCAAGCCCGGCAAGGGCGGCATCCTGCCGGGGGTCAAGGTGACCGAGGAGATTGCCTCCATCCGCGGCATCCCGGTCGCCCAGGCCTCGATCAGCCCGAATCGCCACCTGGACATCGATTCGGTCGGGGAGCTGCTCGACATGATCGCCCACGTGCGCGAGGTCACCGGCAAGCCCTGCGGTTTCAAGACGGTGATCGGCGCCTACGGTTGGCTGGACGAACTGTGCCGGGCCATCACCGAGCGCGGCATCGAGTGCGCCCCGGATTTCATCACCGTCGACAGCGCCGACGGGGGCACGGGCGCCGCCCCCATGTCGTTGATGGACGATGTCGGTCTGCCGCTGCGCGAGAGTCTGCCCAGGGTGGTCGACACCCTGGCCCGCCACGGGCTGCGCGATCGCGTACGGGTCATCGCCTCGGGCAAGCTCGTCACGCCGACCGACGTGGCCTGGGCGCTTTGCATGGGGGCCGACTTCGTCAACTCGGCCCGCGGTTTCATGTTCGCCCTGGGCTGCATCCAGGCGCTGCGCTGCAACAAGAACACCTGCCCGACCGGCGTGACCACCCACGACCCCAAGCTGCAGCGCGGACTGGACCCGGCCGACAAGGCCGTGCGGGTCATGCACTATGTGTCGAACATGGTCCGCGAAGTCGGCATCATCGCCCACTCCTGCGGCGTGCGCGAGCCGCGCCAGCTGCGCCGGTTTCACGCCCGCATCGTCCAGGGCGACGGGCGCTCGGTCTCGCTGGACGAGCTCTATCCCGGCGTTGCCCCGCCCGAGCCGGGTCAGACCCTCGGCGACGTCTCGGCCCTGCGCTGAACCGACCCCGCCGGCCTGCCCCGCCGGCCTGTGAGCTACCGCGTTGCCGGCCCCTTGCCGTATGCTTCAGCGTCTATGACGCGCATGCATCGCACCATCTGGCTGCTGGCCCTGTGCCAGGCCCTGCTCATGACGGGCAATACCCTGATGATCGCCACCTCCGCCCTGGTGGGCGAGTCCCTGGCGCCTCGGCCCGGTCTGGCGACGCTGCCGCTGGCGCTGCAGTTCTTCGCCACCATGCTGACCACGCTCCCGGCCTCCTGGTCCATGCGTCGGCTCGGTCGCCAGCCCGGTTTCATCATGGGTGCCCTGTTCGGCATCGCCGGCGCCCTGAGCGCCGCGCACGCCGTGCAAGTCGGCCTCTTTGCGTGGTTCTGCGCCGGCTCGATCCTCATCGGCATGGCCAACGGCTTCGGCGTGTTCTACCGCTTCGCGGCCATCGATGTCGCCAGCGAGGAGTACCGCTCGCGCGCCGTGTCCTATGTGTTGGCCGGCGGGGTGGCCGCGGCACTGACCGGGCCGAACCTGGCGAACTGGACGCGCGATGTCGTCGCGGCGGCGCCGTTTTACGCCAGCTACCTCGGACTGGCCCTGGTCCATCTCGCGGCGGTGGTGGTGCTGGCCTTCGTGCGGATACCGCGCCCGGCCCCCGCGCTGCTGCGCTCGAGCGGGCGCTCCCTGGCGCGCATCATGCGCCAACCGGTGTTCATCGTCGCACTGGTAGGCGCGATGCTCGGCTACGGCGTCATGTCCCTGGTGATGACGGCCACGCCCCTGGCCATGCGCCACCACGCCCACGGCTTTGGCGACGCGGCCTTCGTGATCGAGTGGCATGTGTTGGGGATGTTCGCGCCCTCGTTCGTCACCGGTCATCTGATTCGCCGCTTCGGTGTGCTGCGGGTCATGACCTGGGGCGCGTTGTGCATGGCGGGCTGCGTGGGCGTCAATCTGTCCGGCACGAGCACGGGCCAGTTCTGGCTCGCCCTGGTGCTGCTGGGTGTCGGCTGGAACTTCCTGTTCGTGGGCGGCACCACCTTGCTGGCCGAGGCCTATACCGCCGCCGAGGAGGCCAAGGTCCAGGCGATCAACGATTTCATCGTCTTCGGCACGGTGACCGCCGCCTCCCTGTCGTCGGGCGCCCTGCTGGAGCGCTGGGGCTGGCAGGCGGTCAATCTCGGGGTCGTGCCGTTGCTGGCCGTCGTGTTCGCCGCCGTGCTCTGGCTCAGGCGGCGGCGGGCGCCGGCCTGATGGCCTGGCGGGTCAGGTCAGCAGCAGGGCCAGCCCCAGCACGACCAGCAGTCCAAAGGCGAAACGGCGCATGTTCACGTCCGACAGCGGGGGCGGGAAGCGCCGCCCGAGCATGGTCATGACGATGACCACGGGCACGCTCAGCGCGCTGAGGCGCAGCATGTCCATGGTGATCGCGCCCTGCGCGGTGATGAACGCGATGCGCGCCGTCGTGGCGATGGAGAAGACCGTCAGCAGCGTGGCGCGCACGGTCGCGATGGCATAGGGCTGGCGGTACAGGTAATAGACCATGGGCGGGCCCGCGGTGCTGAACAGCCCGCCGAACAGACCGGCGATTGCGCCCATGGACAAGGTGACCCAACTGCGCGAGGGACGGGCGTGGGGGTGGGGTTTGAGCATCAGCAGCGTGCCGCCGACCAGGATGAACACGGCCAGCAGCGTGTGCAGCGTCTGCACCGAGCGCGTGCTCAAGGCATCGAGGATCAGGACACCGGCGACGATCGCCGGCAGCATCCCGACGCAGGCCAGGGCGGCGGTGCGCCGTTCGATGTGGTGGTGGCGCCGATACAGGGTCAACAGGGTGTTGAACAGGGAGATGATGCTGATGACCACCGCGGTGAAGGCCACCGGCACGAGATGGAAGATCGTCACCGAGCCCATGACGATCAGGCCGAGGGCGAAGCCGGCCACGGTCTGGACGTAGGCACCGATGCCGACGGCGGCCAAAAAGGCGATCAGGACTGGCAGTTCCATGGGCGGCTCGTCACTGGCGCGGACGGTAGGGGCGGCCGGCGTGCGAGCCGCGGGGCGCGCATTATATCAACGCGCCCCGCGCCGGTATACGTGCCTCACCGCGCCCCGGCCCAGTGGCGCGCCAGCAGGCGGGCGGTGAAACGCGTGCGCAGGTAGAAACCGCGCGGCAGGCTCAGGGCGGCGTCGCCGTTGGCGTCGGTGCTGGCGCACAGGGCGCGCGAGTCGGCCGCCTTGGGCCGGATCTGCAGCCAGGTCCCGTGGCGGGCGCTGATGCGCTCGAGCTCGCCCAGGCAGACCATGTCCATCAGCTCCTCCCAGTCCCGGCGCAGCGCGTCCTCTTCCTCGGCGTCGGGGCTCCACAACAGGGCGGTGCCGATGCGCCGCTCGGCCAGGGGCCGTTCGGCGGCGGACTCCACCGGCAGCCACAGCACGCGCGCCAGTTTGCGGCGCACCAGGGAGTCCTCCCAGGTCAGCCCGACGTTGTCGGTCAGGGGCACGGTGCACACGTAGGTCGACTCCTTCGGCCGGCCGCGCGCGTCGATGGGCAGGCTCTTGAGCTCAACGCCAATCAATTGGAAGTCCGGTTCGGGCAGCGAGGCGGCGGTCGCGCCCAGGGCCACCTCGACCAGCTGTCCGAACCAGCCCTTGGCGCGCACCGGGTCACGGGGCACCGATTGGCCGAAGCGCGCGGCCAGTTCGGCCAGCGACAGCCCGCCGAGGGCCTCGGCCCGCTGCAACAGCTCGGCCTCGGTGCGGGGCGCCGGCGGGGCGGCGACGGGATCGGCGGGGGCGGTCATCGGGCGACCATACCTGATGCCTTGGGCGCCGGACAAGGCGGGCCGGCGTTCAGTCCGTCGCGCTGACGAATTTCATGTCGAGGAACTTGTCCTTCTTGCAGGCGGCGTGGCCGGCGTCCTTGAGCGTGCAGGCGAGGCTGTGTTCGGCCTGGTGCTGCGAGGCCATGCGCTTGGCCGCGCTCTCGTTGGCCGCCGTCTCGCCCTTTTTCTTCACCGCCTCGACCTTGATGATCTCGTTGGTGTAGGAGACGGCGAATTGGCCGGAGGGCTGGAAGTCGGACAGACGGGCGCGCGTGCGATAAGTGATGATCGTCGGGCCGACGGTGCGCGTCTGCTGATTGGAGACGCATTCGACCACGGCCCCGTCCTGCTGGGCGCAGACGCTCGCGGAGGAGGGCAGGTAGGCGACGGCCTTGTTGTTATACGTCCAGGCCCCGGCGAGCACGGTCTTGAGGGTCTTGTTACCCGTGTCGTTGTCCTTGTGGATCACCACCGGCTTGGGTTTGGGGGCCTGGCGCGCGGCGATTTTGGCCTGGACGGCCTTGGAGGCCGCCTGGGCCGGGTAGTAGCCGTTCTTGGCCGCCTCGCGATACCACTTCAGGGCGGCGGTCAGGTTCTGGCGCGTGCCCTTGCCCTGTTCGTAGATCCTGGCCAGATAGAACTGGGCGCTCGGGACCTTGGCGGTGGCCGCCGCGCTGAGCAGGACGAAGGCCTTGCTGTAGTTGGCGGCGACGCCGTCGCCTTCGAAGTAGAGGGTGCCGAGCTCGGCCTTGGCCGTCGGTTGGCCCTGGGCGGCGGATTTCTCCAGCCAGGCGACGGCCTTTTTCATGTCCTGGTCGACACCGCGGCCCTTCTCGTACATCCGGCCGACCTCGAGCTGGGCTTGTTTATCGCCCTTTTGGGCCGCCTTGAGTTGGGATTTGAAACGCTGCTCCAGGACCCAATCCTTGCTGCCGGCCGCATGCGCGATCGGTATTGCGACAACAAGAACCAACAGGAAGATGCGCCACATGCTTACCCCCTTGATCTGCTTTGTTCCGGCCTGTCTTCCGTATAGCCGGTCCCTCGGGGTACATTCCATGCCGGTCACCCTGACCGGTGGTCTCGCTCCAGGCCGCTCTTACAGGTTTATGTCGACCGTAGCCGGGTGAGGCTTGACCTTTTTTGCCCCGACCGGCCCTGACGGCGGCGCCCGCGCCGAGGGCGATTGTGCGAAAATACGCATCCCGTGTCGCCGGGATCGAGCACCCGGCGGCGATGGGACGGGATATCACGATATCGGAATATACGGATTTGACGTACGCCCTGCCGGCAAGGCCCGGGCGCCGGTGGTAGTGCATGTATAAACGTCCCGCACGAATCCTGTTCGTCGAGGCCGCGCCGGCGCGCCGCGCCGGGCTCGCGGTGGACGCGGCGCACCGCCTGGGTCGGGGTTGGCTGCAGGGCCGGGCGGCCTGCCTCGGCGAGGCCTGCGGTGCCGCGTGTCCGCCATTGGACGAGCCGGCCCTGGCCTGGGCGGACCTGGTGGTCACCTTCGACGCCCCGGCGGATCGGGCCTGCGCGGGCCGGGCCAAGCGCTGCAAGCATTGGTCGGTGGACGCCGCGGCGGCGATCGACAAGGAGGTGGCCTCCATGGTCGGCGGGCTGCGCATGCTGGCGCGCAGCGACCCGGCCGCCGAGGCTCAAGAGGCCGAGGAGCGAGGCTCGACCGGTTCAGGGTAGTCCATGGGTTGGAGTACGTGCTCGTCGCGCTCGGGCTGCAGGGTGACGTGCTCGATGTCGTAGTCGCGCGCGAGCAGCTCGCGCAGCTGGCGCAGGATAGCGTCCCAGCGCTGCATGTCCTTGACGACGACGTGGGCCGACAGTGCCACCTGGCCCGAGGACAGCGTCCAGATGTGCAGGTCGTGGACCGACTCGACGTGCTCGAGCGCCGCCATGCGCAGACCGATGGCCGGCAGGTCCAGATGGCGCGGCACCCCTTCCATGACCACGTGCAGGCTCTCGCGCAGCAGCTGCAGCGTGGAGTAGAGGATCAGGAACGAGACCAGCAGGGCCAGGATGGGGTCGATGAGGTTCCAGCCCGTGAAGTAGATCACCGCGCCGGCGGTGATCGCGGCCACCGAGCCGAGCAGGTCGCCGAGCACGTGCAGCAGCGCGGCGCGCACGTTGAGGTTGGATTCGCCGCGCATCAGGATCCAGGCGACCAGGCCGTTGATGAGCAGCCCCAGGGCCGCGACCAGCAGGACCGCGCCGCCGCGCACCGCGGTGGGCTGGCTCAGGCGCCCGACGGCCTCCACGGCGATGCCGACGACCACGGCCAGCATCAGCAGCGCATTGAGCATGGCCGCGACCACTTCGACCCGGCCCAGGCCGTAGGAGTGACGCTCGCTGGGCGGGCGCTGCGCCAGCCAGGACGCCGCCGCGGCCAGGCCCAGTGCGACCGAGTCGGTCGCCATGTGGCCGGCATCGCCGAGCAGGGTCAGCGAGCCCGACCAGAAACCCACGGCGACTTCCACGCCGGCAAAACCGAGCGTCAGCCCCAGGGCGGCCAGCAGCTTCTTACCGGAGGAGGCGTGGTGGTGGTGCCCGTGGTCGTGATGCTCGTGTCCGTGTTCGCTCATATCCGGTCTTGTTCGGTTCGCGGCGTTCGCCGTCGGTGCTAGGCCGGTTCCTGTCGTTGCCAGGTGCCGGACTTGCCGCCGGATTTCTCCAGCAGCCGCACCGCGTCGATGGTCATGCCGCGGTCCACCGCCTTGCACATGTCGTAGACGCTGAGCAGGGCGATCTGGACGGCCGTCAGGGCCTCCATCTCCACGCCCGTCCGGCCGCGCGTCTCCACGGTGGCGCGACAGTCCACGCCGGGGACCTCGCGCCGCGCCTGGAGCTCGACTTCCACGCGGGTGAGCATCAGGGGATGGCACAGGGGGATGAGCTCGGAGGTGCGCTTGGCCGCCATGATCCCCGCGACCCGTGCGATGCCGAGGACGTCGCCCTTTTTGTGGCCCCCGGTTTCGATGAGGGCCAGGGTCTCGGGCTGCATGGTGATGGTCCCGGCGGCGACGGCGACGCGCTGCGTGGCGTCCTTGTTACCCACGTCGACCATATGGGCATCGCCCTCGCTGTTGAAATGGGTCAGTTTGCTCATAATATTTAAGTTAAGCTGACGACAGGGCCCCCAGCGGCGCACGGCGCCCGCCGCGGGCACCGTGGATCTGGAGCCGCGCGCCATGCCCATTTCCATGTCCGGGGCCGAATCATGATAGGCTTCGCCCCCTTGGAGTGCAAACCTGCGAGACCCAAGGCCATGTCCATTCAGGTGAAATTCTTTGCCAGTCTGCGCGAGCGCATGGAGCGCGCCGGCGATGAGGTCGGCGCCGAGGCGGTGACCACGGCCGCCGACGTCTGGGCGCACGTGGCGGGCGATGCGCCGCTGCCGGCCAATGTCCTGGTGGCGGTCAATCAGGAATACGTCGATGCCGATCACGCCGTGCGCGACGGTGACGAAGTCGCGTTCTTTCCGCCGGTGACCGGAGGCTGAGGTGAAGGTCGAGGTCCACAGCGAACCCTTCGATCCCTGGGCCGAGCTCGCCCGCTATCAAGCCGGGGCGCAGGAGCTGCACGGGCAGTTCGGGGCCACGGCCGCCTTCGTGGGCACCATGCGCGATTTTAACGAGGGCGATGCGGTCCAAGGGATGACGCTCGAGCATTACCCGGGCATGACCGAACGTTATCTCGAGGAGATCAGCCGGACCGCGGCGCAGCGTTGGGGCGTGCTCGACAGTTTGATCCTGCACCGCGTGGGCGAGCTCCGCCCCAACGACCCCATCGTGCTGGTGGCGGTCTGGTCGGCGCACCGCGCCGATGCCTTCGAGGCCTGCCGCTACCTGATGGAGGAGCTGAAGTCGCGGGCGCCGTTTTGGAAAAAGGAAGAACTCGAGGCCGGGCGCAGCCGCTGGGTCGAGCACAACACACCCGGGTAGAGGCGCCCTCGCGCCGCGCCCGGTTTCAATCGCAGGAGGAAGTCCGATGTCTGGTCTGACCGATGAGCAAATCCACGAGCTCAAGAGCACCCTGCGCGCCGAGCGCACCCAGCTGCTGGAGGCGATACACGCGGAGCTGCTGCGCAGCGATGAGGAAAGCTATACCGAGCTGGCCGGGCGCGTGTACGACATCGGCGACCAATCCGCGGCCGATCTGCTGGCCGATCTCGACCTGGCGGCGGTCGACCGCGAGCTCAACGAGCTGCGCGATGTGGAGGGCGCGCTGGCGCGCTTTGCTCAGGGGGGCTACGGGCGCTGCGAGGACTGCGGCGCCGACATCGGGTACGAGCGTCTGCGCGCCTATCCCACGGCCCGCCGTTGTCTCAGCGACCAGCGCCGCCGCGAGCAGCAATACGTCCACCCGCAGACGCCGACCCTGTAAGACCGGCTCCCGGCGACTCGACCCTCGCCCCGTCAGTGGTGCGCGGTGACCGAGGGCATGTTGCAGACCAGGCTCGGCTCGGCGGGCACCTCGTGGACCGAGAATTCCATGGCTTGCAGGTCGCCCATCAGGTAGGTCGGCGCGGCGCCGACGCCGCCGACCGTGCCGGGATTCAGATACAGCGTCTGTCCGCCCTTGATGTTGTCGATGGCGAAGATCTCGGCCTTGTGGTCGTGGCCGCAGCACACGACATCCCAATCGCCCGTGGTGGCCAGCGCCCGCGCGTAATGCGGGTAGTGCACCATGAAGATGCGCCGGCCCGCCAGGTCGATACCCGCGTCCTGGCCGTGATAGCGCAGCACCCCACCGGCTTCCTTCTCCAGGGCATGCATGTTGTAGAGATCGCCCGTGTTGTTGCCGTGGATGACGTGCAGGGGCAGGCCCTGCTTGACGATGCCGCGCAGGGTCGTGGGTGCCACCACATCGCCGCAGTGCAGGATGGCCTCGGCGCCGCGCGCCTTGGCGTCTTCCACCGCCAGGCCCAGCAGGCGGCGGTTATCGTGGCTGTCGGAAACGATACAGATTTTCATAATCGCAAGGGTCCAGGTGGGCGTGGGCCGCAGATACCCCGTTTATATGGGGCCGCCGGGCGCTCATTGCAACGGCCGGGCTCGCTCGGCCGGGGCGGTCAGAAAAAGGGCTTCTCCGGTGCGTCCTTGTAGCGTTTGACCGAATCGAGGATCTCGGCCTTGGCCGCCTCGGAGCCGGCCCAGCCGTCCAGCTTGACCCACTTGCCCTCCTCGAGGTCCTTGTAGTGCTCGAAGAAGTGCCCGATTTGGGCCAGCAGCATGGGGTGCAGGTCCTCGGCCTCCTTGACGTCCCGGTACAGCTGGCACAGCTTGTCCACGGGCACGGCCACCAGCTTGGCGTCCGGACCGGACTCGTCGGTCATGTTCAACATACCGACCGGCCGGCAGCGGATGACCGAGCCGCTGATGAGCGGCATGGGCGTGACCACCAGCACGTCCAGCGGATCGCCGTCCTCGGACAGGGTGTGCGGGATGTAGCCGTAGTTGCACGGATAGTGCATGGCTGTGTTCATGAAGCGATCGACGAACATCGCCCCCGTGTCGTGATCGACTTCGTATTTGACCGGGTCGCTGTGGGCCGGGATCTCGATAATGACGTTGATGTCGTGTGGGACGTCGCGGCCGGAAGTGACTCTGTCCAGATTCATCGGGGGATTCCTCGGGCACTGCCTTGAAAAAAGGCCGGTATTATACCGGCCTTGTGCTGCAAATTGCGAATGTCCGCGCCGCCCGTGCGGCCTCTGGGACCGCCCCCGCCCGGGCCGGGCGGGGGCGCCCCGCTCACAACAGGGGCACGATCAACAGCGCCACGACGTTGATGATCTTGATGAGGGGGTTGATGGCCGGGCCGGCGGTGTCCTTGTAGGGGTCGCCGACGGTATCGCCGGTGACCGCGGCCTTGTGCGCATCGGAGCCCTTGCCGCCGTGATGGCCGTCCTCGATGTACTTCTTGGCATTGTCCCAGGCGCCGCCGCCGGTGGTCATGGAGATGGCGACGAACAGCCCGGTGACGATGGAGCCGAGCAGCACCCCGCCCAGGGCCTGCGGTCCGAGGAACAGCCCCACGACGATGGGAATCAGCACCGGCAGCAGCGAGGGGATGACCATTTCCTTGATGGCGGCCTTGGTGAGCATGTCCACGGCCCGCGAATATTCGGGCTTGGCGCTGTGGTCCATGATGCCGGCGATCTCCTTGAACTGACGCCGCACTTCCATGACGACGGCGCTGGCGGCACGGCCCACGGCCTCCATCGCCAGGGCGCCGAACAGGTAGGGCACCAGGCCGCCGATGAACAGGCCGACGATCACCAGATGATTGGACAGGTCGAACGACAGCTTGTGACCGTGCACCGCCAGCTCGTGGTGATAGTCGGCGAACAGCACCAGGGCCGCCAGTCCGGCCGAACCGATCGCATAGCCCTTGGTCACCGCCTTGGTGGTGTTGCCCACCGCGTCCAGGGCGTCGGTGATCTTGCGTACCTCATCGGGCAGTTCGGCCATTTCGGCGATGCCGCCGGCGTTGTCGGTGATGGGCCCGAAGGCGTCCAGGGCGACGATGATGCCGGCCATGGACAGCATGGCCGTGGCCGCCACGGCGATGCCGTACAGACCGGCCAGGGCGTAGGCCCCGAGGATGGCGGCGCACACCGCCAGCACGGGGGCGGCGGTGGATTTCATGGACACGCCCAGGCCGGCGATGATGTTCGTGGCGTCGCCGGTCTCGGAGGCCGAGGCGATGTTGCGCACCGGCTTGTACTCGGTGGCGGTGTAGTACTCGGTAATGACGACCATCAGCGCGGTCAGGGCCAGGCCGATGAGCGCCGAGCCGAACAGCTGCCAGGTGCCGAGGCTGCCGCCGCCGTCCTGAAGGGTGTTGCCCTGCATCAGCCAGTCGGTCACGAAATAGAAGGCGATGGCCGCCAGCGCGCCCGAGACGATGAGACCACGGTACAGCGCCGACATGATCTTGGCGCCTTCCTTGGCCCGGATGAAGAAGCTGCCGATGATGGACGCCACGATGGACACCGCGCCCAGTACCAGGGGATAGAGGAAGGCATGCTGGGCATCGGTGAAGGTCAGGCCGCCGAGCAGCATGGTGGCCACGATGGTGATGGCGTAGGTCTCGAACAGGTCGGCGGCCATGCCGGCGCAGTCGCCGACGTTGTCGCCCACGTTGTCGGCGATGACCGCCGGGTTGCGCGGGTCATCCTCGGGGATACCGGCCTCGATCTTGCCGACCAGGTCGGCGCCGACGTCGGCGCCCTTGGTGAAGATGCCGCCGCCCAGACGGGCGAAGATCGAGATGAGCGAACCGCCGAAGCTCAAGCCGACCAGCGGTGAGATGTCGACCATGGTGCCGGTGGCGGTCATACCCTGAAGGACGGCGTAGTAGCCGGCCACGCCGAGCAGGCCCAGACCGACGACCAACAGGCCGGTGATGGTGCCGCCGCGGGCGGCGATCTGCAGGGCCGGGTTGATGCCCTTGCGGGCCGCTTCGGCGGTGCGCACGTTGGCGCGCACGGAGATGTGCATGCCGATATAGCCGGCCGCGGCCGAGCAAATGGCGCCGATGGCGAAGCCGATGGCCGTGAGCACGCCCATGACCGGCGTGAACAGCATGATCAGGAACAAGACGATGCCGACCAGGCTGATCGTCGTGTACTGGCGGTTGAGATAGGCCGAGGCACCTTCCTGGATCGCGGCGCCGATTTCCTGCATCCGTTCCGAGCCGGGCGTCTTGGCCAGAATCCATTTTACGGAGAATGCTCCGTAGGCCAGCGCCGCGAGGGCACACACTAATGCAAACAGCAGACCATGAGACATGATGGTTTCCTCCAAATCCCCTTGCCGGGGTCGTTGTCATTGTTGGTCGCCTCGGGCCCGCGGTCGCCATGCGGCCACGGCCTGTTGCCCCCGGCGGCTACTTCACTTCAGTCCCGTGTGCGGCGCTGGGCCGAATATCCCGTCCAGTGCACGATCGCGGCCGGACCGGTCGGTCGCGGCGTCGGTGCCGCCGGGCTCGGCCCGTACCGCGAACGCCTCTGTTAGTTTGTTCAAGATCATGTAAACGGCCGGTCCAGAAACGCGCAAGGGCCTTTGCAGGCCCTTGCGAGAGTATCGGATTTTAAAGCTTGAACGGCTTGTTGAGCTTTTTCTTGACCGCCACATTCTTGAGCCGTACGTACTTGGGCATCCCGTTCTTGTAGGGAGGGTAGTCCTCGCCCTTGATGAGCGGTTCCATGTAATCGCGGCACTTTTGCGTGATACCGAAGCCGTCCTTGGTGATGAAATTCTTGGGCATCATCTTCTCGACGTTGGCCACCTTGCTCAGCGGCGCCATGCCGACCTTCCATTTGAACGGCTTATTGGAGACGCGATCGACGGTCGGCATCACCGAGTTGTGGCCCTTGAGGGCGAACTGCACGGCGGCCTTGCCCATGGCATAGGCCATGTCCACATCCGTTTTCGAGGCGATATGGCGTGCGGCGCGCTGCAGATAATCGGCGACGGCCCAGTGGTTCTTCAGCTTGAGCTCGGACTGGATCAGGCCGGCGATGACCGTGGCCGCGCCGCCGAGCTGGGCGTGGCCGAAGGCGTCCTTCAGGCCGGTGTCGGCGAGAAAACGCCCGTCGGGCCAGCGCACGCCCTCGGAGACCACCACCGAGCAATAGCCGTGCTTTTTGACCATCTGGTTGACCTTGTCGAGAAACTTCTTCTGATTGAACTCGACCTCGGGGAACAGGATGACGGTCGGGATGGGCGTGTCTTCCGTGGAAGCCAGCCCGCCGGCCGCGGCAATCCACCCGGCGTGACGGCCCATGACCTCGACCACAAAGACCTTGGTCGAGGTCTTGGCCATGGAGGCCACATCGAAGCTCGCCTCGCGGGTGCTTACCGCGATGTACTTGGCCACCGAGCCGAAGCCCGGGCAGTTGTCGGTGATCGGCAGATCGTTGTCCACGGTCTTGGGCACGTGGATGGCCTGGATGGGATAGCCCAGCGTCTCGGACAGTTGGGAGACCTTCAGGCAGGTGTCGGCCGAGTCGCCGCCGCCGTTGTAGAAGAAGTAACCGATGTTGTGGGCCTCGAAGACCTCGATGAGACGCTCGTACTCGCGGCGATTCTCCTCCAGGCTCTTGAGCTTGTAGCGGCACGAGCCGAAGGCCCCCGACGGGGTGTGGCGCAGCGCCTGAATCGCCGAGGCCGACTCCTTATTGGTGTCGATCAGGTCCTCGGTCAGCGCGCCGATGATGCCGTTGCGCCCGGCGTAGACCTTGCCGATCTTGTTCTTGTGCTTGCGTGCGGTTTCGATCACGCCGCAGGCCGAGGCGTTGATGACCGCCGTTACACCGCCCGATTGGGCGTAAAACGCATTCTTAGTCGCCATGTGATGCTCCCAGGTATTGCCGTTTCTATAAGAATATTTTTATGAAGTTATCTGAAGATGAACTCATGCGTGCTGACCCGAGCCCCCGGCGCCGCGAGGATCTCGGCGAGCGGCCGCGGCCGGCGGAGTTCGCTGCCGGCTGGTTTGGCTTCCCCATCCCGGCCGCCGTGCTCTTTTGGCTGCGCCTTGCGCATCGGTCATGACTCGGTTTCGGAAAAAAATCGCAAATGCCGGACATCGCGTTCCAGTTTTTCAATCGAGATTGCGCCGCGTGCGATGCGTAGCAAGGATACTGCAAAAACCGCGGTATTTCATGAAAAGTTCATTGACTTGGCGAATATTCTACGCTTAGCTTAACGCATCTTTAATGAGGCCGGCCATGCGGTATTGGAATTGCCGCCATGTAATTTATTTAAGGCCTTGAAAGAAAAATTAATAACGACGTATGCCAACGGAGTGAATCCAATCATGAGAATCGTACTACTGGGCGCACCGGGCTCGGGCAAGGGCACCCAAGCCAAGCTACTCGTTAATAAATATGGAATACCCCAGATCTCGACCGGCGACCTGCTGCGCGAGGCCGTCGCCAACAACACGCCCCTGGGCCGCCAGGCCAAGGCTGCCATGGACGCGGGCCAGTTGGTCTCCGATGAGATCGTCATGGGCATCATCCGCGAGCGCCTGGGACAGCCGGACACGGACAAGGGTTTCATACTCGACGGCTTCCCCCGCAACATTCCCCAGGCCGAGGCGCTGGATACCATGCTCTCGAACCTGGGCAAGCCGCTGCAGGTGGCCCTGCTCATCGATGTCGACTTCGACGTCCTCATGCAGCGCCTGACCGGCCGGCGGACCTGCGATTCCTGCGGCCAGATGTACAACGTCTACACCTCGCCGCCGAAGGTCGACGGGGTGTGCGACAAGTGCGGCGGACCGCTGCGCCACCGCGCCGACGACAACGAGGCGACCATCGGCAACCGCCTGCGCGTCTACGAGGCCCAGACCGCCCCCCTGGTCGAGTACTACCGCAAGCAGGGTAAGCTGCGCGAGGTCCAGGGCGTGGGTGAAATCCCCGAGATCTTCGCCTCGGTCCAGCGCGTCCTGGACAGCATGCCCAGCGGCGAGGCCCCGGCGGGCGGCGGCGCCCGCCCCGAGGACGTTCAGCACAAGGTCGCCGAGACGGCGCGCCGGGTAGCCGAGGTGGCCCGCGGCGAGGCCAAGGCGGCGGGCGAGGCCGCGGCCGAGGCCCAGCAGCGCCTGGCCAAGAAGGTCCGCGAGGCCGGCGAGCGTGCGGCCGAGACCGTGCGTGAGGCGCAGACCGAGACGGCCAAGAAGAAGCCGGCGGCCAAGAAGAAGCCGGCGGCCAAGAAGAAGACCGCCGCCAAGAAGAAGCCGGCGGCCAAGAAGAAGACCGCCGCCAAGAAGAAGTCGGCGGCCAAGAAGACGACCGCGGCCAAGAAGAAGTCGGCGGCCAAGAAGAAGACCGCGGCCAAGAAGAAGACCGCGGCCAAGAAGAAGACCGCGGCCAAGAAGAAGTCGGCCGCCAAGAA
>Ga0209918_1000302_pt1 | contig 35722 bp, 31 predicted proteins | sample SalPonD_shore_MG_FD_185712 | JGI IMG/M metagenome (GOLD analysis project Ga0209918, IMG submission 185712) | Salt pond soil microbial communities from South San Francisco under conditions of wetland restoration - Salt Pond MetaG... | ecosystem: Environmental > Aquatic > Marine > Intertidal zone... | reverse complement strand
GGCCGGCGGCGTGGTGTCGGCCGGCGGGACCGTGTCGGCCTGCGCCGCGATGGGCGCGGGGGAGGCGAGCGCGAGCAGGGCCGCCGCCCCGGCGGCCACGGCCACGGCCGCGCGGCGCGGGCCGCCTGCGGCGGGCCGGAGCCGGCGTCGCGGCCGGCGCTCTGGGTTGGACGACCTCATGGCGGGGCTGGCTCCTCGTCTCGGGGATGCCTCGCGCGTCCGGGGGCCGGGGTCCCCGCGACGGACGCGTCCGGTCGAGGGAACGTACCCGGGCGGGCGCGCCCCGATCCTCCGTCTCACGGGCGCGCCGCCGCCGGCTCGGCTCCGGCCCCCTCGGTCCGGGCCAGGACGGCCAGGGAGTCCACGAGGGTGGGCAGGATCGGCTCGACGCCCGCGTTCTCGAGCACCAAGGATAGCGGCTGCGCGCGGCGCACTTCAATGGAGAGCTGCCGGTCCAGGAAGGCGTCGCGGAGCAGGGCCATCCGCGGCACGGCCCCCGACCGGAAGTTGATGCGCGCCGTCCCGTCCGATACCCGGATCCACTCCGCGTCCAGGACCTGGCCCAGGACCCGGAGCTCCACGCTGGCCAGGAGGCGGCGCGCGGGCTCGGGCACGGGCCCGAAGCGGTCGCGGAGCTCGTCCTCCAGCTCCTCGACCTCCCGCCGCGATCCGATGCGCGAGATGCGCCGGTACAGGTTCATCTTCTGCTCCGAGTCCAGGATGTAGTCCTCCGGCAGGTAGACCTCGCCGGCGACCGACACCTGCGGCGGCTCGGCGGCGCCCGCCCCGTTCTCGCCCTTCAGGCGGGCCACGGTCTTCTCGAGGAGCCGCCTGTAGGTCTCGAAGCCGACCGCCCGCGCGAAGCCCGACTGCTCGGCACCGAGCAGGTTCCCGGCGCCGCGGAGCTCGAGGTCCTTGAGGGCGATGATGTGCCCGGCCCCGAGCTCGGTGTGGTGCTCGAGGATCCGGAGCCGGCTCTCGGCCTCCGGGGTCACGTCGTCGGGGACGAGGAGGTAGCAGTAGGCCCGGTGGTGCGAGCGCCCCACCCGGCCGCGGAGCTGGTAGAGCTGGGCCAGGCCGAAGCGGTCCGCGCGGTGGACGATCATCGTGTTGGCCGTCGGGATGTCGATCCCGTTCTCGATGATGGAGGTGCAGACCAGGACGTCCACGTCCCCGTCCATGAGCGCCCCCATCGTCTCCTCGAGCTCGTCGGAGCGCATGCGCCCGTGGGCCATGTCGACCCGCGCCTCCGGGACGAGCCGCTTCACCCGCCGCTCGAGCGCGCCGATCGACTCGATCCGGTCGTGGACGAAGAAGACCTGGCCGCCCCGGTCGAGCTCCCGCCGCATGGCGTCCTGGAGGACCACGTCGCTCCAGCGGAGGACGTGCGTGATGATCGGCATCCGGTCGCGCGGCGCCGTCTCGATGATGGACATGTCCCTGAGGCCGCCCAGCGCGAGCTGCATCGTGCGCGGGATCGGCGTGGCCGTCATGGTGAGGACGTCCACCGAGCGCTTCATGTCCTTGAGCCGCTCCTTCTGGCGTACGCCGAAGCGCTGCTCCTCGTCCACGATCAGGAGGCCCAGGTCGTGGAAGGCGACGTCCTCCGAGAGGAGGCGGTGCGTGCCGATGACGATGTCGAGGGCGCCCGAGGCGAGGTCCTCGAGGACCCGGTCCTGCTCGCTCTTCGTCTGGAAGCGGGAGAGGGCGGCGATCCGGACGGGGAAGCCGGCCATGCGCTCGGCGAAGGTGTGGTGGTGCTGCTCGACCAGGACCGTGGTGGGCGCGAGGACGGCCACCTGCTTGCTGTCCTGGACCGCCTTGAACGCGGCGCGCATCGCGACCTCGGTCTTCCCGTAGCCGACGTCGCCGCAGATGAGACGGTCCATGGGGCGCGGCTCCTCCATGTCGCGGCGGACGTCCTCCCAGGCCGCGAGCTGGTCGGGCGTCTCCTCGAACAGGAAGGCCGACTCCATCTCCCGCTGCCAGCGCGTCCGGGGGCTGTAGGCGTGCCCGTCGGCGATCTGGCGGTGGGCGTACAGCTCCAGGAGCTCGGCCGCCTGCTCCTGAATGGAGTCGACCGTGCGCTCCTTGAGCTTCTTCCAGCGCTTTCCGCCCAGCTTGTGGACCGTGGGGGGCTCGGAGGGCTGGCCGTCCTCCCCGGGGGCGCTCCAGCGCTCGATGAGGTCGAGACGGTAGTGGGGGACCCGCAGGTACTCGCCGTCGGCGTATTCGATCTTGAGGGTCTCGATGGCCTCGCCGCCCACCTCGACGCGCTCGAGGCCCCGATAGCGGCCGATCCCGTGGTCCAGGTGCACCACGTAGTCGCCGGCCCGGAGCGAGGCCACCGACTCGAGCGTGGCGGCGCCCTGGAAGCGTCCGGTGCGCCGCAGCCTCCAGGAGCGGCGGAAGATCTCGTGGTCGGTGAGGACGAGGAGCGGCTCGGGACCGGGGACCCGGAGGCCGCCGCTCACCGAGCCGAGCGCCAGGCCGGCCCGGCCGGCGAGGCCGGGTCCCGCCCGCTCGGTCAGGATCTCCTCGAGCCGCTCGAGCTGGCCCTCGTTGTCGCACAGAACGGCCGTGCGGTCCCCCCTGGCGTGGGCCGAGCGCAGGACCTCGACCAGGCGGCCCATGTCGCGCTCCACGGCGGGCGGGGGATCGAGGCCGAGGTCGACGTCGGGGCGCTCGACGCCGGGACGGCCGTCCCCGTCCAGGTCGCGCGGAGCGCCGCCGCTCCCGTCCGTCCCGGGGACGTCCCCGGCCGCCCCGGGGCCGCCGAGGTCGTCGGCGGCTCCGCCGGCCTCGCCCGCCCACGCCTCCAGCCTCCCGAAGGCGCCGAGCCGCGTGTCGGCCTCCCGGGGGGGCAGGACGAGCGCCTCGGGCGGGAGCCCCGATCCGCGCGGCCGCGCGTCGGAGGTGTCCTTCCACAGACCCCCGCGCCGCCCCTGGGCCCGGCCGGAATCGAGCTCGAACAGGAGCGTGCCGTCGGGCAGGAGCTCGAGGAGGCAGCGCCGCCGCTCGCGGCCGTCCCCGCTCCCGTCGGGCCCGGTCCGGTCCCGTCCCCGATCGCCGGCCGGACCGTTCCCCCTCAGGTCGACGGGGAGGACCTCCACGCGGTCGAGCTCCGACCCGGAGCGCTGCGTCAGCGGATCGAAGCGCCGCAGGGACGCGATCTCCTCGTCCCACAGCTCCAGGCGCACCGGCCCCTCGGTGCCCAGGGGATACAGGTCCACGATGCCGCCGCGGAGGGCGAACTCGCCGAGCTCTGCGACCGTGTGCACGCGCTCGAAGCCCATGGACCCCAGGCGCTCCTCCAGCCCTTCACGGCTCCAGCGGTCCCCGGCCGCCAGCGACAGCTCGAGAGGGCCCGATCCCGGGAGCGGAGTCCGCTCGACCAGTGCGCGGGAGGTGGTGACCAGGAGGCGCGCCCGGCCGGCCAGGAGGGACGCCAGCGCCTCGACGCGCTGCCCCGTGATCTCCACGTGGGGATCGACGTCCTCGTAGGGCAGGGCCTCGCGCTGCGGGAAGTAGTCCACGCGGGAGGTCGGGGCGAGGGCCTCGAGGTCGGCCACCACGGTCTCGGCGTCCGAGGGGACGTCGGCCACGACGACCACGAGCCCCCCGGAGCGGTCGGCCAGGGAGGCGGCCACGACCGCGGCGGCGGCTCCGGGGAGGGGACCCACGGAACGTCGCTCGCCGGCGCCCGGGAGGCGGTCGGAGGGGAGCCGCTCCTGCAGCAGCGGTCGGAAGCTGTCGAGTATCAAAGACTCCGTGGGTCCGCCATCGATCGCGACCTGGTCTGGCTCCGTCGCCGACCTCCGGCGGGGAGCCGCCCTCACCGCCGACCGGCTCGCCGAGCCGGCCCGGCGTGCGCGGGCAAACAGGAGTACCGCCGCCGTGGGACTGGGTTCCGGAGGACGCCCGGGGCTCGGGCACACGGCCGGGCGGCGCGGGTATGGAAGCGACCGACCGGAGAAGGGCGCGGCCCGCGTGGAGCGGCCGCCCGGAGAGGAGCGGCGAGCGAGGAGCGAGCGATGAGGACGACGGGGGCATGAGGGGGACGAGCGCGGCGAAGCGAGGGAGCGGGCCCGGACGCCGTCCTCGCGCTGGAGCGGCCCTCGCCCCCCTTCTCGTGCTGGCGCTGGCCTCGCCGGTCGTGGCGCAGCAGGGGCCCGCCCCCCGGTCGCCCGCCTCGGCGGCGGCCACCATCACCGCCTCGGATCTCCGCCAGCGCATCGGCGTCCTCGCCGCGGACTCGATGCGGGGCAGGGACACCCCCAGCCCGGAGCTCGCGGAGGCGGCCCGCTGGGTGGCCGACCGCTTCGAGTCCTTCGGGCTCCGGCCCGGCCTCGGGACCTCCTTCCTGCAGTACTATCCGGTCACGGTGATCGAGGCCGGCCGCCCGGAGGGCCAGCGCCTCGTCGTCGTCGGGCCGTCCGGCCCGGACACCCTGCGGAGCGGGGAGGAGTTCGTCGGGGCGCCGACCGGCTCCCACCTGAGCGGCGACGGTCCGCTGCGGAGGTTCGATCCGGACTCGGGCGGCCAGGTCCAGGCGGGAGCGATCATGCTGGTGGAGGCTCGTCCCTCCACCATGCAGAGCGTGTTCGCCTCGGTCCGCGGGGCCCTGCGCCAGGGGGCCGCCGCGGGCGCCCTCATCGTCGTGGACGCGCCCGAGTCCTACTTCCACGGCCTCAGGACCTTCTTCGGCACGAGACGAGTCTCGATCGGGGAGCCCGACTTCCCCGGCGAGCCGGTGGTGCTCGTCGCGGCGAGCGCCCTGCCGGAGGGGCTCCGCGAGCCGCTCTCCTCCGGCCAGGTCCTGCCGTACGGCTGGTCGGCCGAGCTCCAGACCGACGGGACCGTGCGCCCCGACAGCGCCATGAACGTCATCGGCTGGCTCCCGGGCTCGGATCCCGACCTCCGGGGGCAGTACGTCCTGTTCACCGCGCACATGGACCACCTGGGGGTGGGCCGCCCGGTGGAGGGGGACTCCATCTACAACGGCGCGGACGACGACGCCTCGGGCACGGCCACCATCGTGGAGCTGGCCGAGGCCTTCGCGGCCGCGTCGAGCCGGCCCCGTCGCTCGCTCGTGTTCATGGCCGTGAGCGGGGAGGAGAAGGGGCTCCTGGGGTCGACCTGGTACACCGACCACCCCGTGTTCCCGCTGGAGCGCACCGTGGCCGACATCAACATCGACATGATCGGCAGGAACTGGCCGGACACGGTGGTCGCGATCGGGAAGGACGAGTCGTCCCTCGGCTCGACGGTGGAGGAGGTGGCCCGGCGCCACCCGGAGCTCGGCCTCTCGGTCATCGACGACCCGTGGCCCGAGCAGCACTTCTACTCGCGCTCGGACCACTACAACTTCGCGCGCGCCGGCGTCCCGATCCTGTTCTTCTTCAGCGGCGTCCACGAGGACTACCACAGGCCCTCGGACGAGCCGTCGGACATCGAGTACGGCAAGACGGCCCGGATCGGCCGGCTCATCTACTATCTGGGCCGCCACGTCGCGGATGCGGACGGGGCGCCGGAGTGGGATCCCGACGCGTACGATCGGGTGGTCAAGGGAGGCGGATCGCCCTAACTTTAACAGTTCGACGCCATTCCCCGTCCGCGCCGGCCCCGGCCGGCCGGAGGGGGACCCGCCGACGCCGGATCAGGTACACGTCCCAACGGGAGCACGATGGCAAGCGCCAGCAAGAGCAAGAAGAGCAAGAAGAAGAGCCGGAAGGCCGACGCCTCCGGGGACGCCGCCTCGAAGTCGAACGGCGGCCCCGTCTCCAGCGCGCCCGTCCTGGTGGTCGACGATGAGAAGTCGATCGTCGAGGCCCTCGAGGCCGTGCTGGCCGCCGACGGCTACACCGTCGAGACGGCGCGCGACGGGGAGTCCGCGTGGGAGAAGCTCAACGACACCGCGTACGGCCTGGTGATCGTGGACCTGAAGCTGCCCGACGTGGACGGCCTCGAGATCGTGGGGCGGATCCGCGAGGAGGGGCTCGGGTCCGAGGTCATCATCATCACGGGTGAGGCGTCCGTCGACTCGGCGGTCGAGGCCATGAGGATCGGCGCCTACGACTACCTCACCAAGCCCCTCGAGACGGACCGGCTCAAGGCCCTCGTCCCCAAGGCGCTCGAAAAGTACGACGTGCGCGAGCAGAAGGCCGCGCTGGAGCGGAAAGTCGCGGACCTCACGCGCTACGCGGAGATCGTCGGCCAGTCCGAGGGGATGAAGGAGATCTACAAGACGATCGAGGCGGTGGCTCCGACCGACGCCAGCGTGCTGATCTACGGGGAGTCGGGGACGGGGAAGGAGCTGGTCGCGCACGCGCTCCACGACAAGTCGGGGCGCTCGGACGGGCCGTTCGTGGCCGTGAACTGCGCGGCGTTCCCCAAGGACATCCTCGAGAACGAGCTGTTCGGCCACGAGAAGGGAGCGTTCACCGGGAGCCTGAAGGAGAAGGCCGGGTGCTTCGAGCTGGCCGACGGCGGCACCCTGTTCCTGGACGAGGTGGCCGAGATGGGCCCGGACACCCAGGTGAAGCTCCTGCGGGCCATCGAGACGCAGCGCTTCCGCCGCCTGGGGGGCAAGGAGGAGATCGAGGTCGACATCCGGGTCCTGGCGGCGACCAACCGGGACGTGCACGAGGCCCTGCGCGAGGGGGATTTCCGGGAAGACCTCTACTACCGGCTCTCCGTGGTCGAGATCGGGATCCCGCCTCTCCGCGAGCGCGGGAGCGACATCGAGCTCCTCGCGCAGGAGTTCCTCGAGGAGTTCGGGGAGGAGCACGGCAAGGAGATCGACGGATTCTCGGAGGACGCGCTCAAGTTCCTGCGCGCCTACGACTGGCCGGGCAACGTCCGTGAGCTCAAGAATGCGGTCGAGCGGGCCGTGATCATGACGGGGGAGGGCGAGATCACGCTGGCCGCCCTCCGGCCCCGCGGCGCCGACCACAGGGGGCCCAGCGAGGTGAAGATCCCGATCGGCTCGAGCCTCGAGAAGGCCAAGGCGCGCGTGATCCTCGATACGTTCGCCTCCACGGGCGGGAGCCGTGTGAAGACCGCCGCCATCCTGGGGATGGACGAGGACGAGCTGGGCGACCGCCTGGTCGATCTCCTGGGCCCGAAGGAAGAGGAGGGGGCCGGGAAGGTGGGCTGAAGGCCGGGGCACATGCCTTGCGGGCCGTGATGCAGCGCACCGAGCGAACCCCGAGACGCCATTCCAGGCAGGTGTAGCCATGTCCCAGGAGAACGAGACTCCGGTCGTCGTCGTGAAGAAGAGCTCCGGCTTCGGGGCGTTCCTGTTCGGCGCCCTGTGCGGGGCCGCGGCGGGGATCCTGTTCGCGCCGCGCTCGGGCGAGGAGACGCAGCGCGAGCTCCGCGAGGGCGCCCTGCGGCTCCGCTCCGACGCCGAGGGGAAGCTGGGCGAGCTGCGGGACGAGCTGGTCGACGTCTACGAGCGCGCCCGCGAGGACGTCTCGGAGCGCGTCGACCTGGCCCGCGAGGAGGTCCGCCACCGGCGCCACCGGGCCGAGGAGGCCGTGCGGGCCGGGAAGACGGCGGCCCGGGGCGCGCGCTCCGACCTGGAGCGGCGCCTGCAGGAGTCCAAGCGCGCCTATCGCGAGAGCCTCGCGAAGGACGAGGACCGGGAGGGGCGTCCGGCCGCGGAGGCCGGGGAGGGCGCCGCCGAGGCCGAGGAGGCCGAGGCCGGGAGCGAGGCCTGAAGGCCGCCCCGAGCGGCACCCTCTGAGCCGCCGGCCCGGTGCGCTGGACGCGGGGGCTGCGGACGTTCGTCGGCTACGTCTACGAGAAGGCCGGCGAGGACAACATCTTCTTCCTCGCCTCGGGGATGACCTTCAGCGTCGTGCTGGCGGCCCTCCCCTTCCTCCTGCTCCTCCTGTCGGTGGCCGGCCTGGTCCTGGCTCCCCACTTCGACGAGCCCCAGAGCGCGGTCCTGCACCGGCTCTGGCAGATCCTCCCCGTGAGCAGCGCGGCCGTGCAGGGCTACATCGAGGAGCGCCTGCAGGAGATCACGGCCAGCGCGGGCTCGATCGGGCTGGTGAGCGCGGCCGCGTTCGTGTGGTTCTCCACGAGGCTGTTCGGGTCGCTGCGCACGGTGCTCTCGGAGGTCTTCGACCTGCGGGAGTCGGTCGGCGTGGTCCACGGCAAGTGGCTGGACGTGCAGATGGTGCTCGTGAGCACCGCCCTCCTCACCGTGAACTTCGCCCTGAGCTCGGTCCTGAGCGACCTGGGGCAGAGCCTCCTCCGCAGGGTCGGCCTCGAGACCGACCCGATGGCGAGGCTCCTCGGGCTGGCCACGGCCTTCCTGTTCCTGTACGTCATGTTCCTCCTCATCTACAAGTTCGTGACCCTGGGCAGGATCCGGTGGAGGACGGCGGCGATGGCGGCGCTCTTCGCCTCCGTCTCGTTCGAGCTCCTCAAGGTGGGCTTCGGCTGGTACGTGGGGAGCTTCGGGGACTACTCGTCGATCTTCTTCGCCTTCTCTCTGCTCGTGGTCCTGGTGCTGGCCATCTACTACGGGTCGATCCTCTTCGTGCTGGGAGGGGAGGTGGCCCAGGTGTACGAGCTGCGCCGGACGCACCGGGAGCAGCGGGAGATGTTCGAGCACGCCTGATTCGTGGCGAGACGCCCCTCCTTCCTTTAGATTTCGACGCTCATGTCCCGTCCATTCGCCGATCGAGCTCCGGAGGCCGAGTGACCGCATCCGAGGACGGCCGGCGTGTGGTCCTGCGCAACCGGAAGGCCCGGCACGAGTACGAGATCCTCGACACGTTCGAGGCGGGGCTCGTGCTCCGGGGGGCCGAGGTGAAGTCGCTGCGCGATGGAAGCGCGAGCTTCACGGACGCGTTCGCGCGGATCGAGGACGGGGAGGCATGGCTGTACAACCTGCACATCACCCCCTGGGAGTCCGCGACCGTGGATGCTCCCGACCCCAAGCGCACGCGCAAGCTGCTGCTGCACGGCCACGAGATCGACAAGCTGGCCGCCGCCACGCAGCAGAAGGGGCTGACCCTCGTGCCGCTCGACCTGTACTTCCGCCGCGGCCACGCCAAGGTGACGCTGGCCCTGGCGAAGGGTAAGAAGTTGCACGACAAGCGCGAGACGTTGAGGAGGGAGGCGATGCGCAGGGAAGCGGAGCGGGCGATGGAGAAGTACCGTGGCTGAGGCGGCGGTCCCCATGCGGCGGCCGCGCACCGGTCGCCGGCGGTGCGGGACGGCCGTGGCGCGGACGGGGGGCGCCCCGGGGCGTGCGGCCCTCGCGGTCCCGTCGGCCGTGGCGCTCGCGCTCCTGGCGCTGACGACGCTCGCGGCCTCGCCGGCCGCGGCGCAGCCCCACCCCGGCGGCTCCGGCCCCGGCTGGGCCTCCCGGGCCGAGCGCGGCCACGGCTACCCGGCGGTGGTCGCCCACCGGATCCCGGGCGGGCTCCTCACGAGCGTGACGGTGGACGGCGGACGGCTCACGGCGCGGACCGGGGGGCGGCTCCTCGAGCTGCGGGCCGGGAGCCCGTTCTACCGGCTGGGCGGCGACGTCTTCCAGCTGGCCAATCCGCCCTACCGCGACGACGGCGGCTTCTGGGTCCCCACCGAGCTCCTGGCACGCCTGGGCGGCGAGGGTGGGGACGGCTCCGGCGCGGGCGGACGGGTGGCCTCCGCGGGGGGCGGGTCCGGCGGCGCGTCCGCCGAAGGCTCGGGACGCACCGCGCACGGCGGACCGTTCCGGGTCGTCATCGACCCGGGTCACGGCGGCAAAGACCCCGGCGCCCACGGGCCCCGGGGCACGCTCGAGAAGAACGTGGCGCTCTCGGTGGCCAGGCGGCTCAAGCGGAAGCTCGACGCGGTGCCCTGGATCGAGGCGAGCCTCACCCGGGACCACGACGTGTTCCTGCCGCTGTCCAGACGCTCCAGGATCGCGGTGGAGCGCGACGCCGACCTGTTCATCTCGATCCACTGCAACTCCGAGCGGGGAAGCTCGGCGCGCGGCTTCGAGACCTACTTCCTGTCCCGGGCCCGGACGAAGGAGGCGCGCGAGGTCGCGATCCGGGAGAACAGCGCCATCCAGTACGAGGACCCGAAGGACCGCCCGGACCTCTCCGACGTGCAGTACATCCTCGCGGCGAACAACCAGAACATGAACGTGCGGCAGTCGGCGTTCTTCGCCGGGGAGACCCAGAACTACATGCGCGGCCGGCTCTCCACGCCCGACCGCGGCGTGAAGCAGGCCGGCTTCTACGTGCTGGTGGGCGCCAGCGGGAGCATGCCGGCCGTGCTGGCGGAGATCGGGTTCATCTCGAACCCGGTCGAGGAGAAGTTCCTCGCGAGCTCGTCGGGCCAGGACGAGATCTCCTCGGCCCTCTCCAGCGCGCTGACCGAGTACTTCGAGGACTACAGCAAGCGCCTGGCCGCGTCCGGCGCCCCTTCGTCGGGCGGTCGTTGAGCCCCGCTCCGCCCCGGCACGCCGACCCGAGCGGGCCCGCCTCCGCCGACCCGATCGCGGGCCGGAGCCCGTGGCCGCCGGTGCGCCACCGGGCCCGCGTGCTCTCCAACCGGCGGGTGGCCGAGGCCACCTGGTGGCTCGAGCTCGAGAGTCCCGAGATCGCTGCCGCCAGCCGCCCGGGACAGTTCGTCATGATCGGCTACGGCGTCGACAACCTGGCGCCTCCCCTCCTGCCACGTCCGTTCAGCGTGGGCTGGAGGTCCGACGACGGCCGTGTGGGGCTCCTGGTGCGGACGTTCGGGAGCGGCACCCGCCGCATGTCGGGGCTCGAGGCGGGGGACGAGACGCTCCTGCTGGGTCCTCTCGGCCGCCCCTTCCGGCTGGAGGAGGACCGTCCGATCCAGTGCGTGGCCGGGGGCGTGGGCCTCGCGCCCTTCCTGTTCCTGGCCGGCGAGGCACGGGCCCGGGGCCGGGAGGTCCGCCTCCTGTACGGGGAGCGCACGGGGGCGCGCGTGTTCGACCTGGACCTGGTCCGGAGGCTGACCGGGGGCCCCGCCGAGGTGTGGACCGAGGACGGGTCGGCGGGTCGGAAGGGGCTCGTCCTGGACGGGATCGACCTCACGGAAGACCCTCTCCTCCTGGGCTGCGGTCCCGGAGCCATGCTCCGGGCCCTGGCCGACCTGGCCGCCCGGCGCGGCGCCTCCCTCCAGGTCTCCGTGGAGGAGCACATGGGCTGCGGGGTGGGGACCTGCCAGGGGTGCGTCGTGCCCCGCGCCGGAGGAGGCTGGGCCAAGGCGTGCGTCGAGGGTCCCGTGTTCGATGCGGGAGCGCTGGACTGGGGGGTTCCCTGAGCCCGGAGGGCGGCGTGCAGGACGGTGGCGGGGGCCGGTCGTGGTGAGCGGACGCGGCGACGGGGCGGCGAGCGCTGCCGACCGCCTCCGGCAACGGCTGTTCGGGACGGAGTTCCAGAGCCCGGTCCTCCTGGCCTCGGGGACGTGCGGCTACGGCCGCGAGTACGAGGGCCTCGTCCCGCTCGACGAGATCGGGGGGCTGGTCACGAAGGCGGTGAGCGTCGAGCCGCGCGAGGGGAACCCGCCCCATCGGATCGCCGAGACGCCGGGCGGGATGATCAACGCGATCGGCCTCCACAACGTCGGCCTCGACCGGTTCATCGACGAGAAGCTCCCGTGGCTCCGCGACAACCTGACGCGGGCCCGCGTGTTCGTGAACGTGGTGGGCCGGACGGTGGACGACTTCGCGGAGGTCGTCGCGCGCCTGGACGGCGAGGACGGCTTCCTTGGCTTCGAGATCAACGTCTCCTGCCCCAACGTGAAGGGCGGGACGATGTTCGGGACCGACGAGGCGTCCCTGTCCCAGCTGGTCGGCCGACTCCGCCGCGAGACCGACCGACCGATCGTGGTGAAGCTAACCCCCAACGTCCCCGACATCGGCCGCTTCGCGCGCCTGTGCGAGGAGGAGGGGGCGGACGGCCTGAGCGCGATCAACACCTTCCCGGGCATGCTCATCGACATCGAGCGGCGGCAGCCCGTGATCGGGAACGTGACGGGGGGCGTCAGCGGTCCCGCCATCCTCCCCATGGGGGTCTACTCCACCTGGAAGGCGGCCAGCGCCACGTCGATCCCGATCATGGGGATCGGGGGGATCCGCTCGGCGGAGGACGCCCTGCAGTACGTGCTCGCGGGCGCCAGCCTGGTGCAGGTGGGGACCGCCCTGTTCGTGGATCCCTCCTCGGCCGAGGGGATCCATCTCGGGCTGGCGGGCTGGCTGGAGCGCCACGGGATCCCGGCCCTGTCCGAGGTCGTCGGAGCGCTCGAGGTGCCCGAGCCGCGGCCCCCGGTCGAGGCGGGGACGGGTGGCTGAGGAGGCCGGGACGGGGATGGCGGGCGGGCCGGCCGCGGGCCGAGCCCCGCGGGTGGTCGTCGCCCTCGACTTCCCGGACGCCGCGGCGGCGCTCTCGATGGCCGGGCGGCTGCCCGCCGGCACGTGGGTGAAGGTCGGGCTCGAGCTGTTCGCCGCGGCCGGCCCGGAGGTCGTCGAGCGCCTGTCCGCGCAGGGGCACCCCGTCTTCCTGGACCTCAAGGTGCACGACATCCCGAACACCGCGGCCGGGGCCGTGCGCTCGGCGGCGGGGCTCGGCGCGCGCCTCCTGACCGTGCACGCCGCGGGGGGACGGGCCATGCTCGAGGCCGCGGCCGGGGCGGCGCGGGAGGCGGACCCGGGAGGCCCGGCGGGAGGCGCGGGTGGAGCCGCGGGAGCGGGAGGCCCGGGAGGAGCCGGCGGCCCCGCCGGGGCCGGATCCGACGATCGCCTCCGCCTCCTGGCCGTGACCGTGCTGACCTCGCTCGACGACGCCGCGCTGGCCGAGGTCATGGGGGACGGCGCCAGCGCCGAGGAAGCCGTCGGGCGGCTCGCCGCGCTGGCGCGCGGCGCCGGGATCGACGGGGCCGTGGCCTCCGTCCAGGAGTGCAGGGCCGTGAAGGCCGTGTGCGGCGAGGCGTTCCTCGTGGCCACGCCCGGCATCCGCCTGGCCGGCGGGGACGTCCACGACCAGAAGCGGGTGGCCACTCCGGCGGACGCCCGGGACGCGGGCTCCGACTTCCTGGTGGTCGGCCGCGCGATCACGGCCGCCGCCGACCCGGCGGCGGCGCTGGCGCGGGTGCGGCGGGAGGCGGGGGGCGCGGGCTAGCGGCGCGGTCGGCCCCTCAGCGGTCGGCCCGCCACCTCGCCACGGCCGCCCCGTACAGGACCGCGTTCCCCACCACCACGGCCACGCCCAGCCACAGGTGGACGTGCTCCCACCCCGCGGGGTAGAGGATGCCGCCCACGTAGTGGTCCAGGAAGCCTCCCGCGTAGCCGGCCTTTCCCGCCGCGCGGCGAAGATGCTGCTCGAGAGGGGTCAGCGGACAGATCCACCCCACCAGCTCGATGGCCGCGCCGTACAGGGCGCACGGGACGTGGAGCCACGCGACGCGCGGCCGGCGCAGGACGAGGAAGCCCCCGACGGCCACGAAGGCGGCGAAGGCCGAGTGCACGACCAGGACCGCGTCGGCCAGGATCCGGAATGCCATCCCCGCCAATCTTGCCCCGCTCCCGGTGCTCGGCCAGCATGGTTCCCATGAAAGCGATACGGATCACCGGGCCGGGCGGCCCGGACGTGCTGAGGCTGGAGGAGGTCCCCGACCCCGAGCCGGGGCCCGAGGACGTGGTCGTCGACGTGCGGGCGGCGGCGCTCAACCGCGCCGACCTCCTCCAGAGGCAGGGACACTATCCGGCCCCGCCCGGGGCGCCGCAGGACATCCCCGGCCTCGAGGCCGCCGGCGTCGTCTCGGCGGTGGGCGAGCGCGTGAGGGGCGTCGAGCCGGGGGACCGGGTCATGGCCCTCCTCGGGGGCGGAGGCTACGCGGAGCGCGTCCGCGTGCCCGCCGGCATGGCCCTCCCGGTCCCCGCGATGCTGTCGTTCGTCGAGGCGGCGGCGATTCCCGAGGTGTTCTTCACGGCCTACGATGCGCTCTTCCGGCAGGCGGACTTCTCCGTGGGCGAGAGCGTGCTCGTCCACGCCGCCGGGGGCGGCGTCGGGACCGCGGCGCTGCAGCTTGCGCGCGTGGGGGGAGCGAGCGCCGTGCTCGGCACGGCCTCGGCCCCGAAGCTCGAGGGGATCGAGAGGGAGGGGCTCCCGCTCGACGTGCCGATCGACTACCGGAGCGAGGCGTTCGACCAGGTGGTCGCCGAGCGCACGGGCGGCCGAGGCGTGGACGTGATCCTCGACATGGTGGGGGGCGACTACCTGGATCCGGACCTCAGGAGCCTCGCGGCGCTGGGCCGCGTGGTCATCGTGGGCCTCCTGCGCGGCCGGAGCGCCGAGGCCGACCTCGGCCGCCTCCTGCGCGGCCGCCTCCGGGTGCTCGGGACCGCCCTGCGCTCCCGGTCGGCGGCCGAGAAGCTGGCCCTCACCGCCGAGGTCCGCGAGCGGCTCCTCCCGCTGTTCGAGCGGGGGAGCCTCCGTGCCGTGGTGGACCGCACGTTCCCGATCGCGCAGGCCGCCGCCGCCCACGCGTACATGGAGGCCGACGAGAACCTGGGGAAGATCGTCCTGGAGGTGGGCGGAGGCTCGTAGGGGGCTGGAAAGGGGCGCGTCGGAGCGGGCCCGAGGGCCGGCCGGCGCGGAAGCCGGCCGGCCCCGGGGACCGCGGCCGCCTCAGCTCTCCGCGTGCACGGTCTCCTCGTCGGCCTCGCCGGCGGCACCGGCCTCGCCGACCTCGTCGGCCTCGAACTCGGGCTCGAGCGACGCGGCCTCCTCGCCCAGGCCGACGATGCCCTCCTCCCACCACGTATAGCGGCCGTCCAGGATGCCGCGCGCGAGCTGGTACTTCTGCACGTCGTCGTTGGCGTCCATCGCCTCGAACAGCTCCTCGACGCGGCGGCGGGAGTTCCGGCAGAACATGTCGGCCAGCTCGCGCGCCTCGAGCGCGTGGGGCCGGCCCGTCCGGGTCATCATCTGGGCGCGGCACACGGCCGCCGACTGCGCGAACAGCTCGACCCCGATGTCCACGGCTCGAAACAGGATGCCCTGCTTGTACTGCAGCCTGGCTCCGAACTGGACCATCTTGTGGAAGAGCTTGCGCGCCAGCTTCCGCGAGGACTTCTCGCAGAACTCCAGGTGCTCGGCCAGCTCGTCGAACTCCCCGTAGCCGCCGCCCGGGCCCTTCCCGAAGTAGCGGCTCGGGTACCACTTCGCGTAGAACGAGACCACGCCGGGCAGCTTGCCCAGCTTCTCGCCCATGCTGAGGTCGCCCTCCACCAGCTGGCCGGCGACCTCCAGGTGCTTGTCCACCGCCTCGCGGGCGATGAACAGACGCAGGATCTCGCTGGATCCCTCGAAGATCCGGTTGATGCGGAAGTCCCGCATCATGCGCTCGACCGGGATGCCCGGCTCGCCGCGGGACCGGAGGGAGTCGGCGGTCTCGTAGCCGCGTCCGCCCCGGATCTGCATGGTGTCGTCGATGAGCTGCCAGCCGCGCTCGGTGTTGAAGAGCTTGGCCGAGGCGGCCTCGAGCCGGATGTCGTAGCTCTCCATGTCGGTCATCATGCCGGTGATCTCCGCCACCGCCTGCATGGCGAAGCCTTCGGCGGCGATGTCCGCCAGCATGTGGGCCACGGCCTCGTGCTTCCCGACCGGCTGGCCCCACTGGACGCGCTCCGAGCACCACTTCCGGCAGATCTCGAGGCACGACTGGATCGTGCCCACGGCCGCGGCCGGGATCGTGAGCCGGCCCGTGTTCAGGGTCACGAGCGCCAGCTTGAGCCCCCGGCCCTCCTTCCACAGGAGGTTCTCCTTCGGGACGCGGACGTCCTTGAAGTGGATGACTCCGTTCTCGAGTGCCTTGAGGCCCATGAAGTCCAGGCGCTGGCTCACCTCGACGCCCGGCGAGTCGCACTCGACGATGAACGCGGAGATCTTGTTCGTGTCCGTGTGGCGGGCCATGACGACGATGATGTCGGCCACCGTGCCGTTGGTGGTCCACAGCTTCTCGCCGTTCAGGATGTAGGCGTCGCCGTCCTCGGTCCGCTCGGCGCTCGTCTGGAGGCCCGCCGGATCCGAGCCCACCTGGGGCTCGGTGAGCGCGAAGGCCGAGATGGCGCCCTTCGCGATCCGGGGGAAGTACTTCTTCTTCTGCTCCTCGGTCCCGAACAGCTTCAGCGGCTGCGGCACGCCGATCGACTGGTGCGCCGAGAGGAGGGCCACGAGGTTTCCATCCGCGCTCCCCACGACCGACATGATGGCGCCGTACTCGCTCTGGTTGAAGCCCAGCCCGCCGTACTCCTGCGGGATCTTGAGGCCGAAGGCGCCCATCTCCCGGAGCCGGTCGACGATGGGCTCCGGGATCTTGCCCTCGCGGTCGATGCGGTCCGAGTCGACCTCCTCGCGCAGGAACGTGCGCATTCGGTCCATGTACTCGCGGGCCCGGTCGGAGATGAACTCGTCCGGGTCCGGGTACGGGTGGAGGAGATCGATGCGGAAGTCACCCATGTAGAGGTCGCGCATGAACGTCGCGCCCTCCCACCGGGCCTCGCGGGCGCTCTCCGCGACCCGTCGGGCCTCCTTCTCGCTGACCGGTCCGCCGTCCTGCTTGTGTTCAGTGGCCATGGTAAGCTCTCGAGCTGGTTTCCATATGGTCGGTCGGAGTCGGAGCCGGGGTCCTCCCGCCGCGGCGGTGCACCCCTGCGGTCGCCGACGCCTCCTGTTTCGATCGAACCCGCCGCCCGCCCGCCGGGACAGGCGCCCCGGAGGCGAACGTATCACGAAATATACCGCCTCGGCTCAGGGCGGCGCACCCTCGGAGGCGGAACCGGGCGCCGCGTCGCCTGCGGGCGGCGGGCCGGCGCCCGAGGTCGCTCACGGAGCGGAGGCCGAGTCCCCCGCCGCGAGCTGCCGCGACACCCACTCGTGCGCCACCTTCCGGTAGTCCTCCCCGTCCACGTCCACCCTGCGGTTGAGGCGCCGCATCTCCGCCGTCGAGATGCGCCCCCCAAGGCTCCGGAGGGCGTCCACGAGCGCGGGACGGCGCTCCAGGGCCGCCCGGCGGACCACGGGCGCGGCCTGGTAGGGCGGGAAGAAGCTCCGGTCGTCCTCCAGCCTCGCCAGGTGCAGCTCGTCGATCTGCCCGTCGGTGGCGTTGCCCGCCGTCACGTCGATCTCCCCGTCCGCCAGGGCGCGGTACACGAGCCCCAGCTCCATGGCCCTGGGGGTGTGCGTGAAGTGGAGGCCGTAGGCTTCGCTCAGGCCCGGGAGCCCGTCCTCGCGCTGGACGAACTCGTAGCCGAAGCCGGGGACGAGCCGGTCGTCGTAGCGCACGAGGTCCGAGATGGTGCGGAGGTCGAGCGAGTCGGCGGTGGAGCGGCGCACCAGGATGACGAAGCTGTTGTCGAACCCGAGCGGCTCCGTCCAGGTGAGGTCCCAGCGGCGCTCGTAGGCGGCCTGCACGGCCTGGAAGACCGAGTCGGGGTCGTGCAGGGAAGGCCGGTCCAGGATGGCCGTGAGCGCCGTCCCCGTGTACTCGACGTACACGTCCAGGTCGCCCGAGACGAGGGCCCGGTGACACACGAAGGTGCCGCCCAGGTGGAGCTTGCGGCGGACGGGGACGTCGGTCGTCCGCTCGATCCAGGTGGCCACGATCTCACCCAGGATGTCCTGCTCGGTGAAGTTCTTCCCGCCCACGACCACGGGCGATGGTCCCCCGCCGCAGCCCGCCGCCAGGGCGGCGCCGGCCAGGACGGCGGCCGCCACGCCCGCTCCGAGCACGTGTCGCTTCACGTCTCCTCCTCCCGCCAGCGCGACAGCCGTCGCTCGAGCCGTCCCAGGCCCCAGTCGACCGCCAGGGCCAGGAGCGCGGCCGGGACGGCCCCCGCCAGGATCACCCGGTCGTCGACCATGGACAGGCCCCGGAAGATGAACACGCCCAGGCCGCCGGCCCCGACGGCCGCGGCGATCGTGGCGATCCCGATCCCGATGACGGCCGCGAGCCTCATGCCGCCGAGGATCACGCCGAGCGCCAGCGGGAGCTCGACCTGTCGCAGGAGCTCCGCGTCGGTCATCCCCATGGCTCTTCCCGCATCGCGGACCGAGGGATCGATGCCCCGGATCCCCTCGTAGGTGTTCCGGATGATCGGGAGGAGGGAGTAGCCGAACAGGGCGACGATGGCCGTGCGGGTGCCCACGCCGCCCAGGACCGGGATCGGGATGAGGAAGCCGAACAGGGCCAGGCTCGGGATGGTCTGGATCACGTTGACGAGGCCGATGACCGGGCCGCGGTAGCGGCGGTGCCGGGTCAGGTAGATCCCCACCGGCACGCCGACCAGGATGCCGAGCCCCACGGAGCTCCCGACCAGGACCAGGTGCTCGCCCAGCCGCTGGAGGACCTCGGCCCGGTGGCCGGCCAGGTAGTCGAGGAAGCTCATCCCGCGCTCCCGCTCCGCTCCGCCCCGGGCGCGCCCCGCCGGCCGGCTCCCCCCCCGCGCGAGCCCCTCATCCCACGAACGCCCGCACCAGCGGGTGGTCGCTCTCCCGGAACGCGTCCGGCGGCCCGGTGAACGCCAGGCTCCCGTCCTCGAGGAGGCCGATCCGGTCGCCCAGCTCCAGCGCCTCCCGCACGTCGTGCGTCACGAACAGGAGCGATTTCTCGAGCCTCCGGCTCAGCGCCCGGAACTCGGCCTGCAGCTCCCGCCGGGTGATCGGGTCGAGGGCGCCGAACGGCTCGTCGCACAGAAGGAGCGGGGGATCGGCCGCCAGGGCGCGCGCCACGCCGATCCGCTGGCGCTGGCCGCCCGAGAGGGAGGCGGGGTAGCGCCCGGAGAACGCGTCGGGCGGGAGGCCGACCATGTCCAGGATCTCCCGGACCCGGTCCTCGATCCGCTCCTCGTCCCAGCCCAGGAGCCGCGGGACGAGCCCCACGTTCCGCGCCACCGTGTAGTGGGGGAAGAGGCCGATCCCCTGGAGCACGTAGCCGATCCGGCGACGGAGCTCGATCGGGTCCCACGCCCGTGCGGACCGGCCCGCGACCCGGATCTCGCCCCGGTCCGGCTCCAGGAGCCGGTTCACGAGCCGGAGGACGCTCGTCTTGCCGGCGCCGCTCCGCCCCACGAGCATGAAGGTCTCGGCCGGGGCGACCTCGAAAGAGAGGCCGTCCAGGACCTCCCGGTCGCCCAGGCGGAGGCCCACGCCGCGGAAGGACACGACGGGCCGCGTCGCGTCCGTGTCCGTCCCGCGCGCCCCGTCCTCGGGACCCGGGCGCCCCGGAGCTGCGTTCGCCATGTGGATCGCCGTCCGTTCGCGGTGAGGTGGTGCCTGAGGCCGCCGGCCGCCGGTATCATGGCCGGAGCCGCCATGGCCGAGCAACAGGATCGGGAGGAGCATGGAGAGATCGAAGGAGCCGGAGATCCGCCGGGAGATCGATCCCGGCCGCCGGCGCGAGACGCTCGCGGCCGACGTCCGCGAGGGGCTCGGGACGCGGCCGCGGACCCTCCCTCCCAAGTACTTCTACGACGCCCGAGGCTCCGAGCTCTTCGAGCGGATCACGCGCCTTCCCGAGTACTACCAGACGCGCACCGAGCGCTCCATCCTGGAGCGCGTCGCCCCCTGGCTGGTCCGGGAGGTCGGGCCGGGGGCCCTGGTCGAGTTCGGGTCCGGGAGCGCCGGCAAGACGGAGGTCCTCCTGCGCGCGGGACGGGGGCAGGGCCACCTGTGCGGCTACGCGCCGATCGACGTCAGCCCCGAGGCCGTCGAACGCGCGGCCCGGCGGATCGGACGCCGGTACCCCGGCCTGCACGTGATCGGGGTCGTGGGCGACTTCCAGGAGGACCTGCCGCTTCCGTTCGAGGACGAGGTCCGCCTGGTCCTCTTCCTGGGGAGCACGATCGGGAACTTCGAGGCGCCCGCGGCCGCCGCCTTCCTGAGGGGCGTGCGCCGCCGGCTGGGGCCCTCCGACGCCTTCCTCGTCGGCTTCGACCTGGTCAAGGACCGGGGCCGGCTCGTGGCGGCCTACGACGACGCCGAGGGCGTGACCGCGGAGTTCGACCGGAACGTCCTGCGCGTCATCGACCGGGAGCTGGACGCCGACTTCGATCCGGACGCCTTCGAGCACCGCGCCGTGTGGAACGAGGAGAAGGCCCGCATCGAGATGCACCTGGTGTCGGTCCGGCCGCAGACGGTCCGCGTCGGGGCGCTGGGCCTGGAGCTCGAGTTCTGCGAGGGGGAGTCGATCCGGACCGAGCTCAGCCACAAGTACACGCGCCGCTCGGCCTCGGCCCTCCTCGAGGAGGGCGGCTTCGGGGTGGCCCGGTGGGAGACCGACCCGGGCGGCCTGTTCGCGGTGGCGCTGGGCCGGCCCGTCTGAGCGGCGCCTCCCGCGCTCCCGGTCCGGCGGCCCGGGCCGGCTCCGCCGTCCTTCGCCGCGTCCCCCTCAGCCCCCGGCGCCTCCCGCCCTCCCGTGCCGAAGCGCCCGGACCGTCACGGTCGCCAGCGTGATCGCGGTGAGCGGGATGACGTAGACGAGCATGGCCCGCTCGAACGCGGCGAGCGAGGGCCTCCGCGCCGCCGACAGGAAGAGGTAGAGCACGTACGCCGCGTAGTAGACGAGGAAGAGCGCGCCCTCCCAGCGGGCGATCCGGTGCCCCGTGAAGAAGATGGGCAGGCAGGCGAACGCCGCCGCGAGGGCGACCGGGAAGTCGAAGCGCAGGGCCTGCTCCGGGACGGGGAGGCCGCGCGGGGAGAGGGCGGCGGCCGCGCCCAGCACGACCAGCACGTTGAAGATGTCGCTCCCGACCACGTTGCCCGTGGCCAGGTCCCGCTCGCCGCGCACGCCGGCCACCACGCTCGTGGCCAACTCCGGGAGGGACGTCCCGGCCGCTACGATCGTGAGCCCGATCAGCGTCTCGCCGACCCCGAGCCAGCGCGCCGTGGCCATCGCGCCCTCGACCAGCCACCCCGAGCCGAGGACGAGGAGGGCGAGCCCCCCGAGGACGAGCGCGATCTGGACCGGCCAGGACCCGCCGGTCTCCTGGCGGGAGCCCTGGCCGGCGCGCTCCGTCCCGCTCCTCGGCCGCCGGGCCGCGGCGACCTGCAGGCCGGTGTACGCCGCCGCGAGGACGAGGAGGACCGCTCCGTCCGCCCTCCCCAGGCGGCCGTCGAGGGCCAGGACGTAGGCCAGGGCGGTGACGGCCACCAGGATGGGCACGTCGATGCGGATGAGCTGCCGGGAGACGTCCAGGGGGACCAGGAGCGAGGAGAGCCCGAGGACGAGGAGGATGTTGAACAGGTTGCTGCCGAGGACGTTGCCCATCGCCAGCCCGGCGCTCCCCGCCAGCCCCGCCCTCACGCTCACGGCCAGCTCGGGAGCGCTCGTGCCGTAGGCGACGACGGTGAGCCCGATCACCAGGGGCGCGATGCCGAGGGCGGCGGCCAGGCGCGACGCCCCGCGGACCAGGAGCTCGGCGCCGACCAGGAGGAGGGCCAGCCCTCCCAGCAGGGAGAGCCAGGCGAGGGGGCTCAACGCCCCTCGCCGAGGGCGACGAGCGACACCCGGGAGATCCTGCCCCCGGGGCCGACCATCCAGCCCGCGCGGGGCGAGGCGAAGCCCACGCTCCAGTAGGACGCCGTGTCGAGCGGCGTCCAGCTCTCTCCGCCGTCGATCGTGTAGTCGGCCCCGCCCGGACCCACCACGACCGCGGTCGGCGAGGGCGCGCCGGGCACCCAGGCGGCGCCGTACAGGGGACCGGGGAGGGTCGGGGAGCCGCCGGCGCGCCAGCTCCGGCCGCCGTCGTCGCTCACGGCGACGCGGACGCGGCCGTCGCTCGCTCCCAGCTCTCCGCCCACGGCGAGGCCGTGCAGGCTGTCGCGGAAGGCCACGGCCATCACGCCCGCCTCCCGGCCTCCCCGGATCGGCACGGGAGCCCAGCTCCAGCTCGCCCCCCTGTCGCCCGTGCGCAGGATCCTGGCGCTGTCGGCGGCGCCCGTGCCGATCCACCCCCGTCCGCCGGCTCCCACGACCAGGCAGCCGCCGCTGGCCGCGAACCCGCCCTCGCCCTCCCGGGCGGTGGGAAGCAGGGTGTCGATCCGGGACCAGCTCCGCCCGCCGTCCTCCGTCCGCAGGACCCGGAACCGGCCCGCCACCGCGTCGCTGAACGCCAGGCCGCTCCGGGCGTCCCAGAAGTCGATGCAGTCGAAGAAGGCGGAGCTGTCGGCGTTCGTGAAGCGGAGGGCCCAGCTCGCACCGGCATCGGTCGTCGCGTAGATGCGCGACCGGTCTCCCGCGCCGGCGGTGAGGAGGAAGGCGGTGTCGGGCCCGGAGGCCCACACATCGCGGAGCTCGAGCCCCGCGGCGCCGGGCACGGTCCCCACCGTCCAGTGCTCGCCGCCGTCGAGCGTGCGGAGCCAGATGTCGTCGTGCCCCGCGGCCCAGGCCACCGAGTCGTCCACGGCGGCCACGGCCTGCAGGAGGGACGTGGTCCGCGCCCGCTGGGCGGCGAGCATCGGATGGATCCGGAGGCGCTCCGCCCGCTCGCGCCCTCCGCAGGACACCGCGAGAAGGGCCGCCGCGGCGGCGAGGAGGAGGCCGGAGGGCGGGCGCCGGAGCCGGGCGTGGCCGGGCGTGCGTCCGGGGCGTTCCGGCCTCCGGCCGCGCGCACCGCCCCGCCGATGGGTCACGGGGCCTCCTCCTCCGCGTCCGGGACCGCCCGGACGAAGCTCACCTCGTCCGGGTCGAGCACGGGGAACCCCCCGTCCTCCACGTTCACGGAGACCCGGACGGCCGGACGCCCGTCGTCCTCGGTCCACTCGCAGCGGATGACGAGGAGGTGGCAGTGAACCGCGCCCGCGCCCGCCTCCTCCTGGTGGACCGGCGTCTCGTCGGCCCGGGTGCGGAGGGTCTCGGGGGAGAGGGCGCGCAGGGCGAACAGGCGGGCCCGGGCCAGCTCGAGGGCTTCCGATCGGTCCACGGTGGGCGGACCTCAGCCCTCGTCCGACGCTTCGGCGCCCCGGGCGTCCTCGGGATCACCGCTGTCCGCACGCTCTCCGGGGCCGCCCCGGTCCCCGGAGCCCCCGGCCACCATGCCGACCTCCACGAGGAGCCTCCGGGCGCGCCGGAGGTCCTCGGGCCTGACCATGACGCGGGCCGGGTCGGGCGAAAAGGTGAGCCCCGCGTAGGCACCGCCCGCGTCGTCCACCGCGACCGCGGCGGGAATGCCGTCGTCCTCCAGGTATCCCCGTGCGAGCTCGGCTTCGTACCGCTGTCCGAACGTGGCCACGACCGCCGCGCATCCCTTCATGATCGCCCCTCTCCTGGGCCGTCCGCTTCGACAGAAAGGTGCTCCGCGGAGCGGGCCCGGGCAACGCCGGCTCCCTTGCAAATCCGGTCGCCCCTCACGAAGGTGAAGGGTCCGTGGCCGGCCCGAAACGGCCCGCATCGGGGGAGCATGCCGCCATCCAATTCCTTGACCGAGCCTGAAGGCGACACGAGCGGCGACCGGGGTCCCGACGACCCGCCGGGAGCCTCCCCCCCGGCGGACCGGGAAGGATCCGCCCCGGCGCCGGCCCTGCCCGAGGCCGTGCGCCGCACGCTCGTCGACCTGTCCATCGCCCTGCATCGTCACGCCATGTACCCCTCCGGCCATCCGGCGCTCCAGCCGGCGGCCGACGGGGTGTTCGACGGCCTGGGACACCTGCTCCGCGAGGGCGGCGAGCTCCGGGTGGAGGGGCTGAAGGACCGGGTCCGGGTGGGCCGGGCCGAGACCGATCCTTCGAGCCCGCACCTCGCGGCGCTCGCCTCGCGCCTCCACGCCCATCAGCTGGCCGCGGTCGGCTTCCGGCCCGGGCTGGAGTCGGCGGAGCTGGCGGACTTCCTGGAGACGCTCGCGGAGGAGCCGAGCCGCGGGGCCGTGCCGCTGGGGCTGCGGGACGAGGCTGAACGAAGCTGGCCGCACATCGGCGTGGCGCCCCGGCGCTACGATCCGCTCCGGCTCGACGAGGAGGGTCCCGACCGGGAGCGGCCCGCCTTCGGGCCGGGGTCCTCGGGCGCCGACCGGGTGGTCCGGGACGAGGAGCCCCCCCTCGGGGGACGCATCGGAGATGCGGACCTCACCTCCGAGGAGCCGGAGGAGGTGGCCCGGCGCCTCGAGGCGCGCCTCGGGGAGGAGGACGTCGACCGCGTCGTGGCGCTCCAGATCACGCGCCTGGCCGAGCGGCTGGCGCGCACGAAGGGCACGCGGGCCGACCTGGTCCGGCGCCGGATGTCGCGGCTCATCCTGTGCCTGAAGCCCGAGACGCTCTCCTACCTGCTGCGCTTCGGTGCCGAAGGCGGACGGGAGGAGGACTTTCTGGTCGCGGCGGCGCAGAGCCTGGACCTCGAGGCGGCCCTCCGGCTGGTTCGGGCCGCGGCCGAAGGGCGGGAGGGCTCCATCGAGGACTGGCTCCTCCGCTTCGTGAAGAAGCTGGCCATGTACGCCGGCCCGCGCCGGGGCCGCGGAGGCGGGGAGCCGGGCGACGCCGAGGCCGTGAACGAGGTCGTGGACAGGATCGTCTCGGACTGGCAGCTCGAGGACCCGCGGCCGGCCCTCTACCAGCACACGCTCGAGCACCTGACCGCCACGCCTCCGGCGGAGGGCCTCAGGCCCCGGCGCCGCCTCCGGGTCGAGCCCGAGCGCGTGGTGCAGATGGGCCTGGAGATGGACGAGCCCGCCGAGCCGGTGAAGGAGGCGGTGGCGCGGCTCGTGGAGGAGCGGCGCGCCCGCGACCTGGTCGGGATGGCCGAGGAGGTCGACGAGACCAACCGGGTGGCCGATGCGCTGTGGGAGAGGCTGGCGGTCCCCGAGACGATCCAGGGGCTGCTGCACGAGCCGGATCCCGATTTCGACCTCGTGCGGCGGATCGTGCGGCGGGGGGGCGTGGACGTGGCGGGCCCCCTGCTCGATGCCCTCTCGGAGTCCAACGCCGAATCGAGGCTGTACTGGCACAACGTGTTCGGCCTCCTCGTGGAGATCGGCGCTCCCGTCGTGGAGCTCCTCCCGGAGCGTCTCGAGGACGCGCGCTGGTTCGTCCGGCGGAACCTGCTGGCCCTCCTGCACGAGCTGCCGGGGCGGCCCGAGGGCTTCTCGGCTCTTCCCATGCTCGAGGACCCGGACGCCCGGGTGCGGGCCGAGGCTCTCAAGGTGGCCCTGGTCGAGCCCGACGGACGGGTCCCTTCCCTGGCCGCGGGCCTCCGGGACGAGAACGAGCGCGTGGCGAGCCTCGCCCTCTCGGCAGCGGCGAGCGGGGGCATCCCGCCCGAGCTCGAGCCGCTGGTGGCCGCCCGCGCCGGGGACCCGTCGCTCCCGCCGGCCGTCCGGACGCGGGCCGTGCAGCTCCTCTCGGCGAGCGGCTCGGAGACGGCGCGGCGAGCGTTGATCGACCTGGTTTGGGTGCGGCGGTGGATCTTCTGGCGGAAGCTCGCCCCGCCCACCGGTCCGATGCTGGCCGCCCTGGGAGAGCTCGCCGAGGGCTGGGTGGACGATCCCGAAGTGGCCCCGGTCCTCCGGGCGGCGGTCGAGTCGCCCGATCAGAAGATCCGGACGGCCGTGTCGGCCTCCGACCCCGGAGAGGAGGAGGGACCGTGAGCGAAGCGGCCACCGATCTCCTGATCGCGCTGGGGCAGGCCCTCTCCTCGCTCCGCCTGTACGCGGCGGACCATCCCGCCCGCAAGCGGGCCGTCGAGCGCGTGCACGGGGCGCTCGTGGCCGCCGTGGCGGAGCAGGGTGGGGAGGGACGGTTCACCTTCCTCCAGGGTGAGGTGATCGTCGGGAGCCAGCGGCTGCGTGGCTTCGGCTCGTGGAGCTGGGGAGGGCAGCTGGCCGCCGTCGGACTCGAGCGGCTCGAGGTCCCGGCGGGAGTGACGCCCGACGAGGTGGCGGAGCTCCTCACGAGCGCCGTCTCGCGACTGGAGGCGGGACCCGAGGCCGGCAGGGAGATGGGTCCGATCCGTCTCCGCGACCTTCGCTTCGGACGCGTGGTGACGGCCGAGGAGGGCGAGGGCTGGAACGGGGACCTCGACGGCACGCTCGAGGAGGTCGGCCGGCTGTTCGAGCGAGCGCGCGCCGAGGGCGCCGTCGAGGCGGCCGTCGCGGCGGCCGTGGTCGAGGCGGTCGGGGCGGCGGTGCGCGAGAGCCGGAACCTCCTGCGGCTCCTCGTCCCCCTCAAGGAGGTGGACCAGTACAGCACGGTCCACTCGATGAACGTCTCGGTGCTCTCCATCGGCCTGGCCGAGCAGGTCGGCTACGGCCGCGGCGACGTGAGCGCGGTGGGGAAGGCGGCGCTCCTCCACGACGTGGGGAAGACCCTGGTCCCGGAGGAGATCCTCCAGAAGCCCGGCACCCTGACGCCCGACGAGTGGACGCTCATCAAGGAGCATCCGGTCGACGGGGCCCGGATCCTGTTCAGGTCCCGCGACGGGCTCGGCATCGCGGCCGTGGTGGCCTACGAGCACCACATGACCCGGGACGGCGGAGGCTACCCCGAGCGCCGCTTCCCGCGCGACCTCCACCCCGCCAGCGAGCTCGTCCAGGTCTGCGACGTGTACGACGCCCTCCGCACGCGGCGTCCTTTCCGCGGTCCGTGGCCGGAGGAGCGGGTCCTGGCCCACCTGCGCGAGGGCTCGGGCTCGGCGTTCAGCCCCGAGATGGTGAGCGTCTTCCTGGCCATGCTGGACGCCCTGCAGGGAGTCGGGTAGGACCCCGGTCCGACCCGGCGAAAGGGGGTCTGCCCACGCCGAGGAACGGGAGGTTCCCGTACACGAAGATCGGGCTTTGCCCGACAGCCACGACGCGTCCCGACCGGTTATCCTGTCGTGTCGTGGGCCTCCGCCCGCCGCGGCGCGGCGTCCCACCCGATCTTCCTGATCCTGTCACGGCCGCGGCCATCCCTCCGGAGGCGATCTCATGAACCGAATCTCGTCCAGAATCGTGGCGCTGCTCGGGGCCCTGGCCCTCGTGGCCGTGGCGGTCCCAGCCCAGGCGCAGCAGGGGACCGTGGACTTCACGGCGTACGGCGGCTTCTACGTGCCCACCGCCGACCTCATCGACACGTTCGCGGGCCAGCCGGTGACGCCGACCATCAAGCAGAAGTCCGCCTTCATCTTCGGCGGCCGCGTGACCGGGTGGGTCACGGACGCGGTCGGCATCGAGGGCGCGTTCGGCTGGGCGCTCAGCGACGTCAAGCAGAACGACGCCACCACGGCCACCATGAACGCGAACGTGTGGATCGCGGACCTGGCCCTGCTCTACGCCTTCCCGATGCAGAGCGACGTGGCCTCGTTCTTCGTCAAGGCGGGTCCGACGCTGGTCGGTCACACCGGACAGGATGCCTGGGATGGCGTCAGCGGCCGGACCGACATCGGCGGCACGGCCGGCGTCGGCGTGCGCTTCAGGGTGGCTCCCATGGTGCTGATCCGCGTCGACGCGGAGGACCACGTCTTCGCGGCCAAGTTCACCGAGGACGCGACGGGGAGCGAGACGGACTCCAAGCTGCAGAACGACCTGGTCTTCTCGGCCGGGTTCTCGATCGCGGCCGGCGGGTCGCGGTAGGCCGCCTCGCGGGCCGGTCCGGCGTCCCTCCGGGGGCGGCCCAGTCCGGCCGCGTGGCTCGACATCGACCCTGCCGGACGGGCGGGCCGGGGCGCAGGCGCGCTCCGGCCCGTTCGCGCATCGGGCCCGCGCGCACGTCCGGCCCGCGCCGCCGGTCGCGACCCGCCCCGGTGGGCTCCGCCCCCGGCCCGGGGCCGCGTGGCGCGGCGGCTCCCGTCTCAGCCCTTCATGTTCCGGATGATGGCCATCTCGGTGTCGTGGAGCGTCTTCTGGATGTTGGACATCATCTGGAAGGTCTCCTGTCGCCTCTGGAGCGCCTGCTGCAGCTGCAGCTGCGTGAGCTGGCCGGCCCCGGCGCGGTTGGGGGGCTCCCCGGCACGCCCCGACCGGGCCCCATCCTCTTCCCGCCGGGCGAGGGCGGCGTCGAGGATGCGCGGCACGAGCCGGGCGGCCTCCCGGCCCGCTCGCGCCTCCCGCTCGACCACGGATCGCCAGCGGGCCAGCGCGGTCGGGGACGCGGGGTCGACCGCCAGCGCGCGGCCGATCTCGGCCAGGACGTCTTCGTTCGGCAGCGACGCCGCAGGCGTCACTCCGACGGCTCGCCGGGAGGGCGCGGTCTTCGCCCCGGTCGGGAGGCGCGCTCCTGCCTTCCCGTCGCCGAAGCCGACCGCGGTCCCGGACGGTGGCTCGAGCCGGCACGCCACCGTTCCCTCCCGCCCCTTCTCGCATACCCAGGCCACCCGCGTGGCTCCGGCCTCGATGCGGCGGAGCGTCGCCCGCTCCAGGTCGGCGGGTGGGATCACGGCGGAACGGACCAGCTCCTGTCCGGACCCGGACCTCGGGGCGAGAGAGAGTACGACTGCGAGCACGGCGCAGCGAAGGTGGAGACGCATGGCTCCTCCCGGGTGTGAGATCGGCGTCGCGTGGCGGTCGGAACGGACCGGCGAACGATAGGCCGTCGGTCCGGGCGCCGGCAATCGCGGACGGCTGCGGTCCGCCCCGGTCCGACGGGCCCGGGGTCCCCGCGGCTCAGGCTCCGCCGCAGTAGGCCCCGGCCACCCCCTCCAGGATCTCCGCCAGGCGGACGACGGACGCGAGGTCGACCCACTCCTCGGCGGCGTGGGCTCCCGCGCCCCGCGGACCCAGGACCACCGTGTCGACTCCGGCCTCGGCCAGGAAGGCCGCGTCCATCCAGTAGGTCTCGCCCCCCACGGGCGGGGGATCCCCCAGGACCTCCCCGGCCTCCCTCAGGGTCAGCTCCGCCAGCCTCGAATCGGGATCGGCCTCGAAGGGGGAGCGCCACAGGAGGAGCTCGAGCGAGGCCTCGAAGTCGGGATCCTCGCCGGACAGCGCGTCGAGGATCCCGCGGATCTCCGCGAGCACCGCGTCCCGCGTCTCGCCCGGGACGGTGCGCCGCTCGACGACCAGCCGGCAGCGGTCGGCGTAGGTGCTCGGGCCCGTGCCGCCCTCCAGGGTGGCCGCGTGCAGGGAAGGGGGGCCGACGAGCGGGTGGCCGGGCCGCGTGCGGAGGTCGCGCTCGAGCTCCTCGAGGCGGGCCAGGACGCGGCCCATGCGGAGGTTGGCGTCGACCCCCTCCTCGAACCGGCTCCCGTGGGAGGCCCGGCCGCTGGTCTCGACCTCGATCCAGGCGAAGCCCTTGTGCGCGAGGCACAGCCGGAGGTCGGTGGGCTCGGTGACGACGGCGGCGTCGGGGCGGAGGTGCCCCAGGAGGTCGCGCATCCCGAGGCTCTCGGTCTCCTCGTCGGCCACGAAGGCCAGGTGGAGGTCCCCGTCCAGCGGCTTTCCCCGCCCGACCAGGGCCCGGGCGGCCCCCACGCAGGCGGCCAGCCCGCCCTTCATGTCGTACGCCCCGCGCCCGAACAGGCGGCCCTCCCGGACGACGGCGCCGAACGGGTCCTCCATCCCCTCCACGCCCACGGTGTCCAGGTGCGCGTACAGGAGGAGGGAGGGACCGCCGCCGCGGCCCGGGAGGGTGCCGACCACGCTCGTGCGTCCCGGCTCGGGCTCGCGGGTCGTCACCTCGAGGCCGAGGGCGTCGAGCTCCCCGGCCACGACGCCGGCCAGGCGCGCCTCGCCCGCGATCTCCCCGTGGCCGCCGGCCAGCGCGGGGTTCACCGAGGGGACGGCGACGATCCGCGCGAGGAAGTCGCGGATCCCGGCGGCGTCGACCGGGCTCACGGTCGTCCGCTCACGGCCGGGCCGGGCACGGTCGGCGGTGGGCGGCGGCCGGCCGGTGGCCCGTGGCCCATGGGCCACGGGCCGCGCCGCCTCAGGCCTGCGCGGCCAGCGCCCGCTTCCCGTCCTCGCTGAGGAGCACCCAGAACGTGTAGATGGCGAGCAGGGTGCCGAGCGGGACGTGCACGACCTCGAACACGGCCACCACCAGCAGCAGGATCCTGGCCCAGGACCGGCCGCGCAGAAGGCCGAAGCCCCCCACGATGCTCGGCAGGGAGACGAGCACCAGGAAGCCCGCGCCGATGGTCGCCACGGCCGAGGTGATCATCCACGCGCGCACGTCTCCCGACAGGAAGCCGCCGCCCGCGATCGTGAGGAACATGATCGCCGCTCCCAGGAGTCCGAGCGCTCCGAGGGCGATCTGGAGCACCGCCACGACGGTGATGTGGTCCTTCATGGCTCCTCCACGCTGTGGAATGCCACAAGGTCGCCGGCCGACTTCGGTTCGTCAAAACCTACGTGGGGAGCTCGGGCGCGGTTTCGGGCCGCCGCCGGGCGCCGTCCGGCGCCTCGTGGCCGCCGCGCTGTCGTTCCCGAAGCCCGCGTTGGCGGCGCGGAAGGTCCCGCGGGTGCGCACGCTCCGGACGCCGCCCGCCTCCCCGCCGCGCCACGTCACGTCGAAGCGGCCGCACACGCCGCCGGGGCCGACCGCGTCCAGGCCGATCGACCCGGCGGCGGGGGGGAGCGTCCGGCCCGAGAGGGCGGTCGGGTCGAACAGGTAGAGCTCCCCGGCCGCCGCGCGGACGGCGCCGGGGCCGCCCGGATCGGAGGCGGCCAGCGCGGCGGCGCTGTCGGGCGCCACCACGGGCAGGTCCCCGGGGCCGGGCAGCTCTCCCAGGCCCATGAGTGTGAACGTGACCTGCCAGCGGCCCAGGTCGGGATCGTCCAGGCGGATCTCCAGCCCGGGGCGGCCGTCCGCGCCGACCGAGCTCCGGAAGAAGGCCTCCCCCGACAGGGAGGCGTCGAGGTCCCCCGACATGCTGCCCCGGCTCTCCCCGGACGCGTCCCCGGAGTCGACGCACGGGGGTGCGGCCTGCGGAGTCGCCTCGCGGGCCACCGCCGGCGCGGGCCCCGCGCCGGGACGGGCGGCGACCGCGAGGAGCGCGGCGCACAGGGCGGCCAGGCCGCCCGTCCACCACGAGGGCGACCGGGAGGCGGGACGCGACGGGAGGGGAAGGTGCATGCCGGGCCGGACGCGCTCGGGGGACGGTGGCCGGACGGCGCGAGCTCGGACCGCCCGGAGACGCACGCCCGCAACGTGGCGGCGCGCGGCGCCGCGGGCAACGTGGAGGCGCCGCGGACGGTTCGGCCGCGCGGACCGCCGGGAGCCGTAGGTCGATCGGGGCGGCGGGTGGCGCCGCGCTCGGGACCTCCCCGCTCCCGCGGCGAGTATCACTGGGTTGATGACGAACGAGACCGCACGCACCGCGCCCTCCCCGACCCCGGCCGAGGAGCTGGCGGCCTGGCTCACGCACGGCGTGGGCCTGGTGGCCAGCCTGATCGGCGGCGGCGTGCTGGTGTGGTTCGCGTGGCGGCTACCCGGCGGCGCGCGCGAGCCCGGCCTGGTCGCGGTCGCCGCGTACGCGGTGACGCTCGCCCTGCTGTACGGCGCCTCCACCGCCTACCACGCCGCCCGCCATCCCCGCTGGAAGCACGTCCTCCGGCTCCTGGACCACTGCGCGATCTTCCTGCTCATCGCCGGGACCTACACGCCCGTGGCCCTCCTCGGGCTCGGGCTCCGGCGCGGGGCGCCCCTCCTGGCGCTCGTGTGGGGCATGGCGATCCTGGGGATCGTGTTCAAGCTTCGATACATGGGCCGCTTCCCGATCCTCGCGCCCATCTTCTACCTGGCCATGGGCTGGACCGGCGTCTTCGCGCTCCGGCCGCTCGTCGCCACGGTGGGGACGGACGTGGTGGCGTGGCTGATCGCCGGCGGGGTGGTCTACACGCTCGGCGTGGCCTTCTACGCCTGGAAGAAGCTCCCCTTCAACCACACGCTGTGGCACCTCTTCGTCCTGGGCGGGAGCGTGTGCCACTTCGTGGCCATCGCGCTGGTTCTCGGGGCGAGGGCCGCGGCGGGCTGAGCCGGCTCCGCGGCCGTCGGGCGCCGCGGCCGCCCCGCGCCGTGTCCCGCTCGCGCCGCGCGGGCTCCGCACCGCCCGTCAGTACCGGTCCAGGTCCTGGCCGATCACCACCCGCCCGCGATAGCCCGCCTCCCGGATCACCTCGATGGACTCCCGCTCGACCGCCGGGCGGTAGATGACGTGCGTGAGGATGAGGAGCTTGGGCTTCGCCCTGGCCGCCAGCCGGCCCAGCTCCCGGTCGGAGGTGTGGAACGCCCTCATGTACGCGGGCCAGTCCGACCCGCCCTCCCGGTCCTCCGGGGCCACCCGCGAGGCCGCGTACACCTCGTGCACGAGGACGTCGACGCCCGCGGCCTCCCGCTCCACCTCCGGGCTGGGGCGCGTGTCCCCCGAGATCACGACCGAGCGGTCCGGCGCGTCGATCCGGTAGCCGAGCGCCCCCGGCCAGCTCCCGTGCTCGACCCGGAACGCCGTGACCTTCACTCCGCCGCTGTCGTAGACCACGCCGCCCTTCGTCTCGTGCACGTCCACCTTCCAGCCGCCCGGCGTCTCGTGCTCGAGCCCCTCGGTGCGGATGCGGATGTCCTCCGCGTACGCCTCGGCCAGGTGCCGGGTCATGGCCTCGAGCCCGGGCGGGCCGTAGGCCCGGAGCGGCCGCGTCCGGCCCATCACCCACGAGGTGAGGACGAGGTCGGGATAGCCCAGCGTGTGGTCCGAGTGGAGGTGGGTGATGAACAGGGCGGTGGGGCCGTCGATCGGGAGGCCCGCTGCCGCCATCTGCCGCTCGACGCCGGGTCCGGCGTCGAACACGAAGGTCCGGTCCCCGACCACCACCGCGGTGGAAGGGCCCTGGTGGCGCGGGTCCGGCCGCGGCATCCCGGTGCCGAGGAGGACGACGACGGTGCTGTCGGCGGCGCGGGCAGCGGCCGTGCCGCCCCGGTGCGTCGGGCCGGCGAGCCTCCGGGCCGGCGGGGCGGCCGCGGGAGCGGCGGCCGGGGCGGCGTGCCCCAGGGCCAGGATCGCGGTGAGGGCGGCGAGCGTCACGGGACCACCTCCGGACGGGGGACCGAGTGCGCGGCCCGATCGGGCGCGGACGGTCCACCATAGGCCGGCGGTGGCGCTCGGGACAGCTCGCGAACACGCTCCGGGCGGACTTCGAGGGCGCCCGGGCCTCGCCCCGTCGGGCCCCGCGGGTGTTGTCGTCGGGCCCGTCGTCCGCTCAGTTGATCCGCCCGGGACTCGAGACCGGGTGCACCGCGCGAACCCACGGGAGGAGACCGCTGCCATGAGCCGTGCCGCCGAGACGAGCCGCGCCGCCGCCCGCCGCTTCCAGGCCGCCGTCGCGGCCGCATGCCTCCTCCTGGCGCCCGCGTCCGGCGCCGCCCAGTCCCGGCCCGCGCCCGTGACCGACCCGTCCGCCACGCTCCGGGCGGGCCGCCCGCTCCCGGGACCGGTGTACGAGACGCCCGAGTTCAGCCGGGCCGTGGCGCGGGGGACCCGCACCCGGACCGGCCGGCCGGGCCCGAGCTACTGGGTCCAGCGCGCCCGATACGACATCGACGCGCGCCTCGACCTCGACTCGGGCCGCGTCACGGGGCGGGAGACCGTGTGGTACCTGAACCGCTCGCCCGACACCCTCCGGGCCGTGGCGGTCTACCTCCGCCAGAACGTGTTCGCGCCCGGGAGCCCGCGCCTCAACCCGGCCCCGGTCACGGGCGGCCTGGAGCTGGGCCGCGTGGCCGCCGGGGGCGCCGGCGCGGCGCCGACCGAGCTGGAGCCCGTGCCGCCCTCCCACGCCGCCATGCCGATCACCGAGGCGCCCCCCGGTCTCCCGGACCCGGGGCGCTACGCGGTGCACGGGACGGTGATGTGGCTCGGACTCCGGCGGCCGCTCCTCCCGGACGACAGCGTGCGCCTGGAGCTCGCCTGGTCCTACCGGCCGGCGCCGGCGCCGGCGGACGGCCGCGAGGGCCACGACGACGGCGTGTGGTACATGGGCTACTGGTATCCGCAGGTGGCCGTGTACGACGACGTGGAGGGCTGGGTCACCGACGCGTACCTGGACGGGGCCGAGTTCTACATGGACCCGGCCGACTACGACGTCCGCCTCACCGTCCCGTCCTCCTTCGTGGTCGACGCCACCGGGACGCTCCGGAACCCGGAGGAGGTCCTCCCGGCGGCGGTGCGCGACAGCCTGGCGGCGGCCCGCCGCACCGGCCGCGTCGTGCACGTCGCGACCCCGGCCGACCGCGAGCCGGGAGGGAGCTTCTCGCCCGGGGGAAGGGAGCGCACCTGGCACTTCACGGTCCGGGGCATCCGTGACTTCTCGTGGGGCGCGAGCGACACGTGGGTGTGGGACGCGACGCGGGCGCTGGTGGGCGGGAGCGCGGCGGCGGCGCGGGCCGGCAGCGAGGGGTGGTCGCTCGGCGCGGGGGTCGACGCGGGGGCCGCCCCGGACACCGTCATGATCCACAGCTTCTACCGGCTCACCGACGCCGCCTCGGCGTGGCGGGTGGGCGGCGCGCGCTTCACCCGGGACGCGATCGAGCGGCTCTCGGACTGGCTGTGGCCCTACCCGTGGCCGCACATGACCTCGATGGAGGGCGTCCTCGACTCGGGCGGGATGGAGTACCCGATGATGACGCTCATGCAGCCGTGGGCGGACACGCTCTCCCTGGCCGGGGACCTCATGCACGAGACGGGGCACATGTGGTTCCCGATGCAGGTCGGCTCGAACGAGAAGCGCTTCCCGTGGATGGACGAGGGCCTCACGCAGTTCGACGTCGCCCAGGGGATGCGCGCCATCTACGGGGAGCCGCGCGAGGGCGGCCGCCCCAACGACTCCGAGGCCGGCCAGCGCCGCCTGTACGTGGACACGGCCCGCGCCGGCCACGAGGGCTCCCTCATGCGCCACGGGGACCGGTACCCGACCAGCCTCTACTTCGTCATGTACTACGACAAGACCGCGCAGGTGCTGGCCGCGCTCCGCTCGCTCCTGGGCGAGGAGACCTTCCACCGGGGCCTGCGGACGTACGGCCGGCGGTGGGTGGGACGTCATCCCTACCCCTACGACTTCTTCGACACGTTCGACGAGGTGTCGGGACGTGATCTGTCCTGGTACTGGCGCACCTGGTTCTACGAGCCGTGGCCGCTGGACCAGGCGCTCGGGCCGGTGCGGAGCGAGGGCGACTCGGTGGCGATCACGGTCCGCGACGTGGGGCTCGCGCCCATGCCGGTGCGGCTCGCGGTGACGCGCGCCGACGGGAGCGTGCAGCGGGTGGAGGTCCCGGTCGAGGCGTGGCTGGACGGCGCCCGCGAGCACGTGGTCCGGGTCGGCGCCCGGCCCGAGGTGGTGAAGGTGGAGATCGACCCGGAGGCGGGGTTCCCCGACATCGACCGCTCGAACCAGGTGTGGGAGCGGGGCGGCGGCGGAGCGTGAGCCGGCAGCGGAATTCGCTCTGGAGCTCCCGGACTGGCGTTCGTTCAATGGGCAGACGCTGACGTGCCTCAGGTCCAGAATGTCGAGAATCGTACAACTCAAGTCGCTCGAGAAGCCCACCGCGGGGAAAGAGCCTTGGACACGGGAAGACGTGAAGAATGCGGTCGGCCGGCGGCACGTGGTCGGGTGGGTGACCCTCGCCCCGGTGACCGTGTCCCGGTCCGAGGAAGCCGAGCTCGAAGTTCAGTCTCGGTCCGACTGCCGCGGCGTTTCGGGTAGCGACGCCGAAAGCGGGTTTCGGATCAGGTCGCCGGGTCTGGCTTCGCTATCGGCATTTGACTCTCCCCCCCCTCGGAAAGTAAA